>OBWX01000068.1_pt1 | contig 56001 bp, 44 predicted proteins | sample 1476571 | NCBI WGS metagenome assembly OBWX01 (sample SAMEA2580139, study PRJEB22360) | human gut metagenome | biome: human gut; feature: human-associated habitat; material: faeces | place: Denmark | collected 2008/2010 | reverse complement strand
ACTAGCTTCACGGCCGTGGGGGGCCCGGCGGTTCGTCGGCTCCTGCCGCTGCCGCGGCCAGCGTGGATGCCCCTGCGCCTGATCTGTCGTCTGCATATCTCGATATGCGCGATCCGATGGTCGCCGCCAATGGTCAGCGACCCACCGCTGTTCAGATTTCCCGTCTTAATTGGGGCTTTTTCGTGGCTTCGATTCTGGTCGGCGCGCCTTGGGCGGCGTTGAACACCATCGCCATGCCCAACGCCGTGGCGCGTTTGTTCGACTGCGACACCGCTTCTGCCATATCGGTCACCATCAATCCGTCCACCGGCCGTCCGCTGCCCGTCGCCACTGACTTGGTGATGCCTCTGGCCGTGCTGGTGGTCGTTGGCGTGGTGGCCTCCATGTTCGCGATGCCCTTGGTCTCCGCGCTGTCCGACCGCACACGTATTCCTCTGGGCCGCCGTACCCCGTGGATGGTGGCGGGTGGCGTGCTGTGCGCGCTGATCACGCTGGTTCTGGGGCAGAACACAGGCCTCGTAGTGCTGTGTTTCTTCTGGGCGCTCATGCAGTTTGCCTATGCGATGATTTCCGTGCCGTTGGCCAGCGCCATCAGCGAACGGGTGCCGGACAAATTCCGTCCGTGCATTGAGCGCTGGCACGGTATCGGCGTGATGCTTGGCCAAGCGCTTGGTGTATGCATGGGTGCGCTCGGCGTGATATTCGACTCCTTCACGCCGTTTGCCTACACCGCCGTGCTGTTTGCGGTTTCCGGCATCCTGACCGTGATCATGCTGCCCAAGGAGCCTTCCAGCCAGGAGCAGCCACATCAACGATTCGAGTCGAGCCAGGTGTTTGACCAGCTGCGTCCGCCGGCACATGCGCCTGCATTCGCCCGTGTGTTCGCCGCTCGCGTGTGCATGATGACGGGCGTTGGACTGACCGGGGTCTTTCTGTGGTATCTCGTGCGCTTTTGGGTGTATGGCAAGGCTGTGGTGTTCACTTCCGCGCCATTGACCATTCCCGCGGGCCTCCTCATCGCCGGCATGGCCGCGGCAACGCTCATCGGTGCTGCGCTCGCGTCCTGGGCCGCTGGGCCGATCTCCGAGAAGATCGAGGAACGGAACATCGCCACCACTGCAGTGGTGGCGGCATCCTGCCTGCTGTATGCCATCGGCGTGGCGGTGGCATGGGGGCTCGGCGTCTGGTCCACCGGCACGGCACGCGAAAACGGCATGCTGCTCTTCGCGCTGATCTCCGGATTCGCCTTCGGCGTCTACGATGCGTTAGGCCTTGAACTGGTGATGAATGCCCTACCCGACCCGCGCAACGCCGGTCATGATCTCGGCATCTATGCACTGGCCAATTCGGTCGGACTGGCGCTCGCCGCCATTATCGGAGCCGTGCTGGTCAGCGCATTTGCGAGCAGCTTCGGCTACTACCTGCTGTTCCCCTCCGCCATCGTCATGGTGTTCCTCGCCGGAATCATCACGCTCTCTTCCAAGGCAGAGTAACAGCGCGATAAACCGGTTCGAGTACACTGGTCGGCAGTAATCCAGCTAGTACTCACGGGGGAGCAAACCATGGTCGGTATGCGCGACGTAGCCAAAACGGCAGGAGTGTCGCTCAGCACCGTTTCGCTGGTGGTCAATAACACCGGCTATGTCTCGGACGATATGCGCGCCAAAGTCGAGGCCGCGATGCGCCAGCTCAACTATATTCCCAACGAGCTGGCCCGCAATCTGTACCGCAATCGCACCAACACCATCGGTGTGATTATGCCGACTATCGCCCACCCGTTCTTCGCCACGCTCACTGCGCATCTGCAGCGTGAGTTCGCCGCGCGCGACCTCAAAACCCTATTGTGTTCCATCGCTGATGCAGACAAAGGCGAGGGTGAATATGTCGACATGCTGCAGCGGCACATGATGGACGGCATCGTCATGGCGGCCCACACCGAGCATCCGGGCGGCTACTGGACATCCATTCATCGTCCGATTGTTGCTTTTGATCGCACGTTGGGCGAGGGTGTTCCGGCCGTTCGATCCGATCATGAACAGGGCGGCCGGCTGATTGCCCGTCAGCTCATCGATTCCGGAGCGCGTCATGTGGTGCTCGTCGGTGGTCCGCGCTCCCAGTTCGCGGAAGCCACCACGTTCCCCACGATTCGCTATCATCTCACCGTTGAACGGATGCTGGCTGATGCCGGCATTGCCTGCGATTACGTGGAAGCCGGCATTGTGGCCGATATTTGCGCACACGAGGCCACCGCCCGTGCCATCTTTGAGAGATATTCCGATGTCGATGCCCTCGTCGGATCGGACCTGGTGGCATCCGTGGCGTTGCAGGAGGCGCTGCGCCGAGGAATTTCAGTTCCCGCGATCTGCAGATCATCGCCTACGACGGCACCTTCATGGCCGAGACCGCCGGCATGCGCCTGACCGCGGTGCGGCAGGATTTCCCCGCCGTCGCCGCCGCCCTCGCCTCCCGCATGGACTCCCAAATCGCCGCCGATAACGGAACCACGAGTGCCGCTGCAGTTGAGGGCGGGAATGCAGTTACGGCCAATGGCGGCCAGTCTACTTCCGAAGACATCATCTCCGTAACCCTCATCCCCGGAGAGACTACCCGGTAGCTGTATCGTGGCTTTTTTCCCCCATCCTCCCGATGAGAGGAGCTGTCTCACCACGACGGAAGCCGTGACGTTCTCCATCGTGGCTTCCTCTCCGAGGGGGAGCTGTCGCCGTAGGCGACTGAGGGGAGTTCGGCAGAACTACTTGGTAACCGATTTGCGGTGCAATCTTGTCAGTATTTGGCGGGTTAACTTCGCTGGGGAAGCGGCCGGCGAAGCCAAACTGCCAGTTACTGGTGGTTTTGCTCCGCTGGTGCGTTGTTAGCGGTGCTTTTTTACCAGCTCTTGGCGGGATAGCTCCGCTGAGGAGCTGTCAGCGGTGCAAAACTTCCAGTTATTGGTAGTCTGGCCTCATTGAGTATTAGTAAGCGGTGTAGAGCTGCCAGCTGCTGGTGGTTTTGCCCCGCTGAGGGGTTGTGGATGGTGCGGAGCCCCCATGTACTGGTGGTTTTGCCCCGCTGAGGAGCTGTCAGTGGCACGAAGTTTCCAGTTACTGGTGGTTTTGCGTCGTTGAGGGGTGCTGAGCAACGCTTTTATGCCAATTGCTGGCGATTTTGCGCCGCACAGGGCATACATGCCGTCCACAATGTGAACCCTTGCTGGATTAGTGAGATGACCGAACCTATGTTTACATTCCAGTTCGGGTCGAACGGCCCGAGAAGATACCGAAAGGAGGCCACGCGATGGCTGGATTCAATGCTTCTGCGTCTGTATCCGCACGAATTATTAGCCCGTCTTCGCTGGCGGACTAATTCGGCACTGATGCTTGAAGCCCCGTCAACGAAGGCAGGGCCAATCAAGCTGACACAATCGGCACGGCCCTGCATGATGCGGGGCTTTTTTTGTTGCGCTCACAAGGCTTACGGCAAAATCCCGCAGACGGAAACGGTAGCGACGGTACTCGGCAACAACAGCAACAGAACAGCAAACCTCCCGCAGGCGTCAATCACCTGCCGATGAGAGTGAACAGAGAACACACAGGAGTTACCAATGACTGCAACAGTCGAAGAGACTGGCCTGGGACAGGCGGCAAGTAAGGCCACTGCCATGGTTCGCGATTCGGTCAAGACCGTGATCGCTGCATCGATGGTTGGAACCGCCATCGAATTCTACGATTTCTACGCCTATGGCACTGCCGCGGCAAACTACTTCCCGCACATCTTCTTCTCCGACAAGGCCAACCCGACCGTCGCCCTGCTGATGAGCTTGCTGACCTTCGCCATCGCCTTCATTGCCCGCCCATTGGGCTCGCTGGTGTTCGGTCACTTCGGTGACCGTATGGGCCGCAAGACTACGCTGGTCGTCAGCCTCATGACCATGGGTGTCGGCACGTTCCTCATCGGCTGCCTGCCCACCTATGACCAGGTCGGCGTCGCAGCAGTCGCCATCCTCTGCCTGCTGCGCTTCATCCAGGGCATCGGCCTGGGCGGCGAATGGTCCGGTGCGGCACTGGTCGCCACCGAGAACGCGCCTGAAGACAAGCGCGCGCTGTACGGCTCCTTCCCGGAGCTTGGCGCACCGATCGGCTTCTTCCTGTCCAACGGCACCTACTTCGTGCTCGAGTCCTTCAATGACCAGAGCGCGATGCTGGCTTGGGGCTGGCGCGTGCCGTTCCTGCTGTCCGCCATCCTCGTGATTGTCGGCCTCGTGGTCCGCGTTCACATGGAGGAGACCCCGATCTTCCGTATGGCCCAGGAGCAGAAGAAGGTCGTCAAGTCCCCGCTGACCGAGGTCTTCCGCAAGTCCTGGCGTCAGGTGCTGCAGGCCACCTTCCTCGTGGCCGTGACCTACACGCTGTTCTACACGCTCGCCACTTGGTCCCTTGCTTGGGGCACCAAGGACACCGCGAACGGCGGCGGCAGCCTCGGCTTCACCAACCAGGAATACCTGCTCATGCTCATGATCTCCATCTGCGTGTTCGCCCTGTTCATCGTGCTGTCCTGCCTGTACGCGGACAAGCTCGGCCGTCGTCGCGTGCTGACCTTCTCCTCCTGCGCACTCGTGGTGTTCGCCGTGCTGTTCCCGTTCCTGCTGGACGGACAGGTCGTCGGCCAGCACAACTTCTTCGCCAACATGGTGTTCCTGTGCGTCGGCTTCGCCCTGATGGGTATCGCCTTCGGCCCGATCGGCGCCTTCCTGCCTGAGCTGTTCGACGCCAACGTGCGCTACTCCGGCTCCGGCATCGGCTACAACCTGGCCGCCATCGTCGGCGCGGCCTTCGTGCCGACCATCGCCACCTGGCTCGCCCACAACTGGGGCGTCCACTCCGTGGGCCTCTACCTCGCTGTGATGGCCGTGTGCTGCTTGGTCTCCGTGCTCACCTGCAAGGAGACCAAGGACGTTGACTTTACTAAGTAAAGTCAACGGCTGGTTTCCTACCCCTCACTCAGCTATCGCTTCGTTCGGGCGTCGCCTACAGACAGCCTGGTGGGCTGTTCGTGGGCGAAGGCGAGCCGAGAGGCGAGCAGACAGGCCGCGGACGGTAGTCCGTCCATAATTGCGGCCGAGCTGTTGCGGAGTGACTGAGGGGAGTTCATTTTTTTCCCCCATAACTGAATATCGACAAGTTCACAACGTGAAAAATCTCAATTCCACGAAGTGAACCCCTGCGAGGCTTTTCTGGTGCAACAGGACTAAACCTGCATATCGGAAAAGCCCACAAGGAAAGCCACAACAGAATATCGCTCAGCGAAACCCCGCAGAGCACAAGAAAATTTCAACCCCATAAATAAACAAATAAAAGGAGCGCCAAAAATGGCAGCAACTATCTGGTACGAGAAGGACGCCGATCTGTCCGTGTTCGATGGCAAGAAGGTGGCCATCCTGGGCTACGGTTCTCAGGGTCACGCCCACGCGCTGAACCTGCGTGACTCCGGTGTCGACGTGGTTGTCGGCCTGCGTCCGTCCTCCAAGTCCGTCGAGTTCGCCAAGGAGCAGGGCCTTGAGGTCAAGCCGGTTGGCGAGGCTGTCGCTGAGGCTGACGTTGTTATGATCCTTCTGCCTGACCAGTACCAGGCCAAGGTCTACGAGGAAGAAGTTGAGCCGAACCTGAAGCCGGGCGCTGCTCTGGCCTTCGCTCACGGCTTCAACATCCACTACGGCTACATCAAGCCGTCTGAGGATCACCCGGTCTTCATGGTCGCTCCGAAGGGCCCGGGCCACATCGTTCGTCGTGAGTACGCCGCTGGTCGTGGCGTTCCGGTCGTCGTCGCTGTTGAGCAGGACCCGGACGGCAAGACCTGGCCGCTGTGCCTGGCTTACGCCAAGGCTCTGGGCGCTCTGCGTGCAGGCGCCATCAAGACCACCTTCACTGAGGAGACCGAGACTGATCTGTTCGGTGAGCAGGACGTCCTCATGGGCGGCATCAACCACCTGTGCGACCTCGGCTTCGACGTGCTGACCGAGGCTGGCTACCAGCCGGAGATCGCCTACTTCGAGGTCTTCCACGAGCTGAAGATGCTGGTCGACCTGGCTAACGAGGGTGGCCTGAACAAGGCTCGTTGGTCCTGCTCTGACACCGCTCAGTACGGCGACTACACCTCCACCGTCATCACCGACGAGACCAAGAAGCGCATGCAGTACCAGCTCAAGCGCATTCAGGACGGCTCCTTCGCCAAGGAGTTCATGGACGACCAGGCTGCTGGCGCCCCGAAGTTCAAGAAGCTGCAGGAAGAGTTCTCTCACCCGCACCTTGAGACTGTTGGCCCGAAGCTGCGCGCTATGTTCTCCTGGAACAACGCCGAGGCCAAGGACAAGGATGAGGCTGAGTCCTTCAACGGCAAGATCGCTCGTACCCAGGTTCAGTGATTGCCGCCCCTAAAGGGGATTTAAGCTAGCAAACCGCCGTTCCCGCCCATACGGGAGCGGCGGTTTTGTGTTGTTGCGCGCAGCGAATCATTCTCAATAACAACTATGCGCTGATTTCTTGCAGGCAAATGAACACCGAATATGCAAGATCGTTGATATCTCAGCCTTTCCCCATATGTGCGATTGTGCGATTCTGTTCAAAAGGGTGCAGAGTTGTTATCGAGAATCGTTCTCTGCACACGGCTGTCCATACTCCAATAGTGGCCTAGCTCACGTTGTGGACTCCAGCGGGGCTGCGACGGCGTTCTCGGTAGGATTGATTTCGGTTTGAAGGACACAATCCTCGCAACACAGGACTTATCTGCACACCGTAGATACCCCGGCGCCCAGCGGCGCCACACCCCACTACTGAAAAGGAGTGCCAATAATGGCAGCACAAATCTGGTATGAGAACGACGGCGATCTTTCCGTCCTCGAAGGCAAGAAAGTCGCAATCATCGGCTACGGCTCCCAGGGCCACGCCCACGCGCTGAACCTGCGCGATTCCGGTGTCGACGTGGTCGTCGGCCTGCGTCCGACCTCCAAGTCGGTTGATTTCGCCAAGGAGCAGGGCCTCGAGGTCAAGTCCGTGGCCGAGGCTTCCGCCGAAGCCGACGTGATTATGATTCTGGCCCCCGACCAGTACCAGCGCACCATCTGGGCCAACGACATCGAGCCCAACATCAAGCCGGGTGCCGCCGTCGCCTTCGCTCACGGCTTCAACATTCACTACGGCTACATCAAGCCCACCGAGGACCACCCGGTGTTCATGGTTGCCCCGAAGGGCCCGGGCCACATCGTGCGTCGTGAGTACGCTGCTGGCCGTGGCGTCCCGGTCGTCGTGGCCGTCGAGCAGGACCCGCGCGGTGACGGCTGGGCCCTGACCCTCGCCTACGCCAAGGCCCTGGGTGCTCTGCGCGCCGGTGCCATTAAGACCACCTTCAAGGAAGAGACCGAGACCGATCTCTTCGGTGAGCAGAACGTGCTCATGGGTGGCGTGAACAAACTCGTCGAGATGGGCTTCGAGGTCCTCACCGACGCCGGCTACCAGCCGGAGATTGCCTACTTCGAGGTCTGCCACGAGCTCAAGATGCTCGTTGACCTGATGAACGAAGGTGGTCTGAACAAGGCTCGTTGGTCCTGCTCGGACACCGCCCAGTACGGCGACTACACCAACACCGTCATCAACGAGGATTGCCGCAAGCGCATGGAATACCACCTGCAGCGCATCCAGGACGGCTCCTTCGCCAAGGAGTTCATCGATGACCAGGATGCCGGCGCCCCGCACTTCAAGGAACTGCAGGAGAAGTATTCCAACGAGCGTATCGAGACCGTCGGCCCGAAGCTGCGCGCCATGTTCTCCTGGAACAAGGACGGCGTCAAGGACGCCGACGAGGCCAACTCCTTCACCGGCAAGATCGCCCGCGCCCAGGTGCAGTGATTCTTCCTTGGCTCCCCTCGGGTGAGGTGCGAACGGACAGCGAGCCGGCGATCGCAGCCTTCATGCTGTCCGTGTTTGCAGGACGCTGGCGCGTAAGCGCCTGAGGGTGGTCCCCAGTGCATACCAAAAGGCCGCCGCTCCGATTCATTCGGAACGGCGGCCTTTCGCATGGTCCCACCATATAGTCAAACCTCCACCACGTAGTAAAATCCCCACGACGTAGCAAACTACCCACCACGTGGTGACGCAAAACGGCTTTATTCCGCGGAATACAAAATTACGCTGACATCGTGGTAGAAGATTCATCGCGTGGTGGGATAGACAGTTGATATACGCCGGCTATCAAATCAATGATGTCTTGCTGTGTTCCCCGTATGCCGAGCTGCTTCATCGGAAGCGTTTCATGAGATATTTCCCCAAGAAAATCAGCGAGATCATGGTAGGCCTCGTCGTTGAGAGACACGCGATCCTCTGGAGCAAGTAGTTGAGCCAAACGGAATACATCATATTTATGCTTCTTGAGATCTTTTCCGTCTACGTGCTCGCCATGTTGTTCTCGGGCGTTGAGATCCAACCATGCTTTCGCCTTGAAAGGAATGAGATATTTCTCGTTAAGCACGCTGATGCCTTGTATTGATTCGCGGCCTTGCTGCAGTAGCCGATAGTAGCTGTCGTTCAGCATGATGGCTGACAGGCTGGAAACGTTGTTTGCAATATGCAATGGCGTCAGGAACGAGTTCGGCACAATAGGGAAGTCAGGGTGACGTGAAAATAGCTCGATCATAGTGGGATACCCGTACGTGCTGGGGTGCATGAAACGGTACAGGTGAGGCTGTGCGGAGTTCTTCGTGATAGAGGTGTATCCGCCATCGCGAATGAAAGACCACAATCGTTGTGCAAACTCGCGAAGATGTCCCTCGGCAATCAGCACCATGTCAATATCTTTGGTGGCTCGGAAGTCCAGGTCGTTGTCGGTCATGATGATGTCACAAGCGGTGCCGCCGATGATTACGTAAGAATCTTCGTAGCCGGCAAAGGCCGTTCTGATGAGCTGCAGGCCTTGTGTCATATTGTCGCTCCTGAGAAAGTATTGCGGATGGATTCTTGTATGGCGTCTTCCAAACGTTCGTCGGCAATCTCGCCAAGAGTCAGGGCCGTGGAAATGGGGTCGGCAAGGTAGTCTTCCTGCGTATATTGAGCAAGTAGGCGGGGATCGTACCTCCACAGCTCCAGAATATATGCATTATCTGGCACCTTTTCCAAAGCGGGGTCGATAATGCATAGTTCCTTGTTGTGCTGCTTGAGCCAATGACGTTCAACGGCATAGATTCGCAGTTTTGGGGTGGCCAGTTGTGTCCTGCGCGAAAGAGCAAATTCGCCGGCCGGGATCAGCTCGTCGGCAATCATCTGGCGATTGCGATTCGTGACGGTATATTTGCTGAATATTGGTGACTTCAGGAGATGCCAAGATGATTTCAGTAAATCAAGTCGGCTGGTCTGCCTTGAAGTCAGTAGTTCGACGCTATTGCTGCGGCCTTGCTTGGTGCGGTGCACGAATGCCAGCTGTTCTAACAGCGTCACGGCAACGCTGACCTGAGCTTCGGTAAACTGAAGCGCTCGGGCAATATCTGATTGGACTTTGCTCTCGTTGGAGTAGAGCAAATACAGCCAGACCAGCTGTGTTGCGGGGGAGAAGGGTCGCACCTCGATATCCTGTGCGTTCTCCAGCGGCCGTGAGGAGATGCGCTGGGTGAACACCATGCCCAGTGAAGGGATATACAGTTGGGTACCGGGCACGATGAAAGGAACGTGATTCTGAATCAGGGCTTTTCGCTGGTATGCAGAAAGCCGGGGAAACTGAAAGACAATGGGCAGATCCGTCCGCTGCTCAAGCCTGCTGGCGTCGGCGGTGACGCGTGTGATGCTGAATGGGTGAGCCTCTCCGCTCGCGATTAGCATGCTCGTGTTGTCGATGGTGAGTTTGCTGAATGTCCGTCCGTTGGTCAGAAATAGCGGCAGTGAGGCAGTGCCATCCCAAGAAGTGATTTGGCAGGGCAGACCAAGTGTCTCGCGAATGTAATGCTCGGCATCCATGTCGACCTCAATCCTTAACGAAAATCTGTAAGATTTACATCTCTTGTTAAGTATATAGAATATTATTAAGTATTTCGGGGTTGGCATGTCGCGAATGGAAAGAAAGGGCAGTCATCCCCGAAATGGAGACAGCTTAGCCGGGAAAAAGGACGACGCCAGCATCCGGAGAAGATGGATGACTGGCGTCGGGTAAGCTCGCAAAAGCACTACTGAATAACCCACGCAGAAGTGTCGGTGGGGAGCTGGCCGTCGGGGGTCAGCGGGCCGGACGTCAGCATGACGGAGCCTCCAGGCAGCTCCACCGGCTCGGTGCCGAAGTTGGTGATCGAGGTGAATGTGCGGCCACCCACCGCCGCGCGGGTGTAGGCCACCACGTCCGGCCCCATATCCACCTGCTCAGCGGTGGTGTCACGCGTGGCGGTCAGCGACTCCTGACGAATCGCCAACGCCGCATGATACAGCGCGAGCATTGAATCCGGGTCGGCCTGCTCCACATCCACCGCGTAATCCTTGAACCACAACGGCTGCGGCAGGTGCGGATCGGCGGAAGACGTCACGCCATCGGCGCGAACCGCGGGGGAGAAGCCGAAGGAAGCACCCGTGCCGAACTGGCCTGCGGCGCACAACGGCACGTGGTTCTCGCCGGTGCCGTCATCGGCCGGGATCGGGCGGCTGAAATCAGCCAAGGTCGGTTCGTTTGCAGCGGTCCACGGAATTGGCACGCGGCAGCCGTCTCGGCCCTTGTCCATCGTGGCCTGAGCGGTGTGGAAAGCGGTCGGATCTTCCAGTCGATCCCACGGAATATCGGCCACTTCAAACAGGCCCAGCTCCTCGCCCTGATAGATATAGGCGGCGCCGGGCAGGCCGAGCTCCATCAAAGCGGCGGCGCGGGCGCGGCGGGTGCCAAGCTCGCGATCCTCGGGATACGTGGTGCCGTTGCGCAGCAGCCAGTCGTGCGGCAGCTGGTGGTAGGGCGCGCCCTTGACCTGCGGCAGGCCGTAGCGGGAGGGGCTGCGCGGCACATCGTGATTGTTCATCACCCACGTGGTGGTGGAACCGCCGGTTTCGGCGGCGGCCTTGAGACCCGCGTCGATGGCTTCGCGGAACTCGTCGGCATACCAGCTGGCTTGGGCGAAATCGAAGTTGAACGACTGCCCCAACTCGTCCATCGAGGCATACAGGTGCTGGTGCTCGGGCACCACCCACGCCTCGGCCACGGCAAAGCGCGGCGGGTCGTACTCGTTGAACACCTTGCGCCATTCGCGGTAGATGTCGTGCACTTCGCGGCGGTCGAACAGCGGATGGCTGAAGTCGTGATTCAGCACGCCGACCACGCTGTATTCGTGGCCGAGCTCCTCCAGCGGCTTGGATTCAAGGTCTTTGGCCAGACCGTGCGCCACGTCGATGCGGAAGCCGTCGGTGCCGTGGTCGGACCAGAAGCGCAGGGTTTTCTTGAATTCCTCGTGGATGTCCGGGTTCTTCCAGTTGACGTCCGGTTGCGCCTTGTCGAACAGGTGCAGATACCACTGGCCGTCGGCCACACGCGCCCAGGCCGGGCCGCCGAAGAAGGACTGCCAGTCGTTGGGCGGCAGTTCGCCGTGCTCGCCGCGGCCGTCGCGGAAGATGTAGCGGTCGCGCGCCGGGGAGCCGGGCTCGGCGGCGAGGGCTTCCTTGAAGAACACGTGCTTGTCGGCGGTGTGATTGGGCACGATGTCCACGATCACCTTGATGCCGGCCTCATGCGCGGCTTTGGCCATGGCGTCGAAGTCGTCCATGGTGCCCAGTCGCGGGTCGACGTTGCGGTAGTCGATCACGTCGTAGCCGCCGTCCGCCAGATCGGAGGGGTAGAACGGGGAGAGCCAGATGGCGTCGATGCCGAGGCTCTTCAGGTAGTCCATTTTCTCGGTAACGCCGGCGATGTCGCCGATGCCGTCGCCGTTAACGTCCTTGAAGCTGCGTGGGTAAATCTGGTAAACGACGGCCTGCTTCCACCAGTCGTCATTGAGGTTGTTGGCGGTCATGCCGATTCCTTTCTGTGCGTGCGTGATTGTGTGGCTCACGTGGTGTGTTGCGCCCGATTGCTGTGGGTTAGTGGTTATTGGGTTCAGCAGGACTCGAACTGCAACGGTGAACCCATGCTTGCTTATCACATTGATGACAACGGTATCATGCAAATGATTTATGTGAAAGTACAAGCATCGGCGTTTCGTGGTGGTAACGTGGTCACGCTCGCCTTAGTCCACACAGAAAAGACATTGAGGGCAGAGGTGGGACGCGGTGCACCGTGCCCAATCACCCCTGCGCAGGCACGGGCGCGGCAGGAGGTGCAGTGGTCTCACGCAGCACGAGCGGCGCGTCGGGCTGAATGAACGCCGGTTCAATCGGCCCGCCCGCAATGGCCTCCAACGCCATGCGCCCAGCGTCGGCACCCATGGCAAACGGATCCTGATGCATGGTGGTTAGCCCCACGGCCTGAGACATTTCAACGTCGTCAAATCCCACAATCGAAATATCCTGCGGCACGCGTTTGCCGTACTGGCGCAGGCGATACAGCACCGGCAGCGCCAGCTCATCGTCCTCAAAACAGAATGCAGTGGTGCCGGCCGGGGCGGTCAGTACCGCGTTCAGAGCCGCGCTGGTCTCCGTTGCGCCGCGGGGCACCTGAAGGTTGGTCACGGTGAGCTCCGGGTGCGCGGCCTGCGCGTCCAGCACGCCCTGCAGTCGCGATTCGGCGCTATATCGCATATTGGTTTCGGCGGGAGTGCCGCCAACGAATGCGATGCCCCGATGCCCCAGCGCGATGAGGTGTTCGACGGCCGCGCGGGTGGCGGTACGATCATCAATGCTTACGCCGGAGTCGAACCCGTCCGTGGAGGGGATGTTAATGCCGATGATCGGCACATGCATATGCTTGAGGCGCTCCACCTCGGCCGGCTCGATGTTGAACGAGCTGACGATTACCGCATCTGCATTGCGGCGCACGGGCAGGTCCGCAAAGAAATCGTGACGCTCTTCGGCGTTGCGCATGGGGTAGGCCACGGTGTCATAGCCAGCAGGGCGCAGCACCGAGTCGAGCCCTGCAAAGATGTTCGCATTGAACCAGGTGGTGATGGTCTCGCTGGCCAGCAGTGCGATGCGGAACGACTGGCCGGACTTCAGCGCGGCGGCCGATCGGGAGATGGAATAATCGAGCTTTTCGGCGGCGGCCATTACTTTGTCACGAGTTTCAGGGAGTACCAGGTCGGGCTTGGCGAAGGTTCGGGACACCGTGGATACGGAGACGCCGGCTTCCTTTGCCACCGCTTGAATGCTTGCTTTTGCCATAGTCTTTATCCTCTGCTGCTGTGCGGATGCGTGTTGCCTTGTTCTTGTGTATGTTGCGCTGCGCCGTCGGTGTGTGCGTTTCGATTGTCATTGCTATGACAACGGTATCATGCCCGGTGGCGGTAATGCCGTCGATTGCTCGGCAGCGGGAATCTGCTTCGCGCTGCGTGACGTGTCGAAAGCGGCGGTGAGGAAATTCGCCGACATGGGGTGTGTTGTACATATTGACATCGTTTGCATAATAGCATGGGACAATTCGCTGTTGATTCCCGATGGCGGGGTCCTGACCTCTGCCGTTCCCCTTTGAATAGATGGTAATGCATATGCATGCAATACGTAGATTCCCCCGTATGGGGGGTAAATGTTTTCGACACGCCGGCGCATAGTGTCAACATATTCAACGCATTTCCCCTGTTGCTATGCGGGAAGAGAACCCATACCCCCTTAATTAGAGGGCATGCGGGTTGAAATAATGACAACCTTTGCAGTATGATGTTGTGCACACGAGAGAAGTGATGCACGTCGAAGTCGACCAGTGGTAAGTGGTTGTTTGGAGTCGACTTCGGGGAGGCCAAAAGCCAACGTGTGCAAAACCGATTTCGCTAATGAAGTGGGCATATTCCGCAAAGCTGCGTGCTCGTTCCACGACCCGTGAGCATAACGAGCGCGCTGTAGCGATACGCCGATATCGACGCGTTAGACGACGGTTCGCCGGAGACGAGGAAAGCATGATGATAGCGAGAAGTTCCGGGGGGGGGGGGAGCGAAATTCAAGGCTGCCGCCGCTGCCCTGCTTGCCGCTGCCGTGCTGGTGACGTCAACTGGCTCACTCGCATTTTCCAATAACAAACTTGCCTATGCCGCCGATCTGAGCGACGGCGCATTATGCACTCCGACCAGCCAGTCGATGGGCACTGAAGCAAATCCCGCAACTGAGAGGGATTCCGGCGTTGCCACTTGGGTTGGCGGCGATATGTATGTCGGTAAGAAGTCCGACAACCTGACCAATGCTGACGGTCCTGATGCTTCATATTCCGCAGAAGCCGAAGGCTTGACTGTGGTCAACGGCAAGCTCATGCTGCATCCTCAGAAGAATTCGTGGAACGGCCAGGGCTTTCGTTTCGGCGTTGCCGGCTTCGGTACGCAGTATCGTCCCGCCGAAGGCAGCACCGCATTGGTAGTTGGCGGCAATACCGTAACCGTAATGGATAGTGCCACTTCCACCGCTGATGTGAAAGCGTGGAATAAGCCTGGTTTTATTGATGGACATTCGCACGTCGGCTCACTCTCCGGTAGCCAGTCGGATGTATGGGGCAGGGACGGCACGTCGTCGATTGGCAGCTATAACGGTGCTTCCGTCAACTGGCAGAAGGACAAGTCCGGGAATACTCAGAACCAAGACGCCGGCAATCTGACCAAAGTTTCAGTCAAGGCTACCGATGGCGGTGCCGCCACTGACAAAGATTTTTCGAAGGATACGTTCTATCAAGGGTATGTGGTCGACGATATCGTTAGCCCGCTGGCCAAGCAAAATAATACCGGTACAGTGAGTTCAAGCATCTCCACGTTGTCTGAGCTTCCTCGCCATAAGTACAACTATTACAAGGAAGGCACCAACGCCGCTAGCGGCATATCTTACACTTTCAAATACGACGACACCACCAAGTACGGTACCGGCCGCGGCATTGCTCCCACAACGTCGTACACCAATCGCGAAAAGCTCATCACGTTCACCGGCACGAACAATGCCAGCATGGAGGTATTCAATCTCGATGCCAGCATGCTCAGCGACACCGATGAGAATGGCACCCTCTACCGTGGCGTAGGTTTCGCCTTTACGAACATCGCCGACACTGCATCTGTCGTAATCAATGTGACCGGCAACGCCAGTAATATCTCGTTCCACAACGGTTGGCAGTTCTGGTGGAACGGTGCGGAAATCTCCGATGGCTACTCCAACTACAACAACACCGACGAGTTGAAGAAGAAGTCGGCTGCATACGACAAAGCCGCCCAGAAGATTCTATGGAACTTCAGCAATACCGATAACCTCACCATCTACGGTGGCGTGGCCAATGAGGACGGTACGAACACCAATGCCGATAAAATTACCCAGGATGATGCCGCCGCCGCGATGATGGGCAGCATTATCGTCAGGGGCAACTTCGAATCGCATGTTTCCACCAACGGCCGTGTGTACACGGGTGGCGACTTCTCCATGTACAACCCGTACAAGGCATGGACGTTCAATCAAGCCGGTGCGAACGATGGTGATTCCGCCTCTGTGCTCGACATGGATCAGGAGCGTCACAACTTCCCGTGGAACGGTTCGTACACCGAGTCCTGTTCCGCTATCGCGTGGCAGAAGGCCGATGAAAGCGGCACCCTGCTCGGTGGCACGACGTGGGCTGTGTACGGTAAGTACGATGATGCCGCAAGCGGAAAGAACGCGCTGCTTACCGTGCAGGATAACGCGTTCTACGACAAGGACTCTGCCGATGGCCGGTTCACTGTGGAAGGTCTGAAGCCCAACGCAACCTACTACATCAAGGAAGTCTCCGCCGGCAACGATTACCAGCTGAATACGAACGTCTATTACGTAGCGACTGGGGACTCATCGGCAACGCCGGTCAATGTCACGCAATCGGTGACAAAGACGAACGGTGCTTATACGTACGGCAGCGCCGACATGACCGATGGCAAGATCGTCAACAAAAAGAACGGCCATGAGGTTTCTTGGTCGAAGGTCGATGCCGACACTAACAAGGAGCTTGCTGGCTCTGAGTGGCAGATTCAGCAGGTGAAAGATGGCGCGGCCACTAAGAGCTGGAACGTCACAGACAACACCAGCAAAGCAACCGGCGTAACGGTCAATCCGACCTCAGCCACGTTGGATTCTACCAATGGGTGGAAGACCGATTTGACCGCAGCCGTCGATCCGAAGGATGCCTTGCAAGAGGTTGCATGGACGTTCACCGATAAAGATGGCAATGCTGTCGATTCGTCCACTGTTGCGGTATTGACCCGTACGGGTAATCTGAAAACCACCGTCACCGGTATCAGCAGCATTGATACCACTGTGTATGTGAAGGCATGCTCGGTCTCCAATCCTGAGGTGTGCAGCGCCCTGGTCACCATCAAGGTGAAAGCTATGAGCGTCAAGGATTTCACCGTCAAGGATTCCTCGAACCGGACTGTTGAGAACAATTCCACCATCACCGCTGCTGCAGTGGATAGCACGCTGACGTTCACCGCTTCCTCCACTCCGGTTGTCCCGATTACTTGGGAGTCGAGCAACAAGAGCGTGGCAACGGTTACTTCCAGCGGCGAGAACGGTCAGAAAGCAACCGTGACGATGACGGGATTCGGCTCTGCGGTCATCACCGCGAAGGCCGGCGACAAGAAGGTTTCGTTCACGGTCAAGGTGCCGTCTACCACGGTGTACTTCAAGAAGTCGTTGATGAATTGGTCGAAGTACTACGTGTACTACAACGCTGGCAACAATAACTGGAAGTTCGTGGAGATGAGCCAGAGCTGCGGTGATTATGTGTATGCCATATTGCCGAAGCAGTCGCCTGGTACGGAATTTTTGTTCCACGGTGACGATGAAAACACGAGCACCAACAAGTGGTACCAGGGGTCGAATAAGAGCGATTTCAAGTTCACGGGCAACGAAGTGCAAGTCGTGAACCTGTATAACGATTCACAGGTCTCCACCGCTCCGGCCGGCTGCCCTGCATCTGCCGCAGCTGCTGCCCAGTCGAATGATGCGGCGGTGCTCAACGAGAACGCGACGCCCGCCGATGACCCGCAGCCCAGTGATGCTGACGGTGTTGCCGAAAACGCTATTGACGATGGTGCAAAGGCCATTTCCTGCACGGCAGCCGACGGCGAGAACGGTCGGCCCGGCGTGAAGTGCGATATGGACACCGCGGCCGGCAAATTCAAGGTCGGTGGTCTGGATGCCGGCACGTACTGGCTCCATGAGACCACGGCTCCGTACGGATACGCGATCAATAAGACCCTGTACCAATTCACGATTGATGCCAATGGCAACGTCACGTGGAACGGCGGTTGGGCCAGCGGCGAGGCGACTGGCGCCATCGATGAAAAGCTGAAGCCCGGTGACAACAACGCAATCTCGGACACCCCTACCGAAGTGATCTGGAACAAGGTCGACACCAAGGGCGGCAAACTTGCCGGTTCCCAGTGGAAGATCGTTGGTCCAAGCCCTGCAACGGACGTGTACTGCGTGGCCGACAACGTGACGGTTGATGCCAATGGCGCCACCACGCCGGCAGGCATCGAGTTCACAGGCTGCACTGGCGAAAAGCTGTCCGATGCCGCGAACACCGCAGACGAGGCCGGCGTCATCACGGTCAGGGGGCTGCCGGTCGGCACGTACACGCTAACCGAGACTAAGGCTCCAGACGGCTACGTGGCAACAACCACGGTCTACACGCTTACCATCTCTGACACCGAAGCTTCCACCGTTGTGGCTCAGACCGCGACCGATAGGCCCACGACCCGTTCTGGCGGCAATCGCGAGGCTGCGGCCAATGTCCCCAACGCTTCGGCTCCGGTGAACATCCAAATCCCGGTAAAGAAGAGCGTGAAATACACGTCGTGGCCAAAGGACAGCAACGGCAACTACGTCAACTTCAACTTCAAGATTGAAGCGACCAAGTCGACTGTGGACGCGAACCCCGCCGCGCCGATGCCTGCCGAATGCAGTAGCAGCGACGCGACCAAGAATGACTGCACCATCTCCTTGGCTCCGAAGTCTGACGCTGATGATCTGTCCAACGTCATAGCCAAGTTCGGCAAGATGACGTTCACCGACGCGAACCTCGCGGCGGCAGCTGGCGACGCCAGCGACTACGCCAAGACCTACACCTACAAGATCACCGAGATTGTGCCAGATTCCGCCGACGCGGTGGAAAACCTGCGCTACTCGAAGGCGGAGTACCAAGTCGTAGTCACGCTCAAGCAAGCCAAGGATTCCAGCGGAAAGCTGTCCGGCTTGTCCGTCTCCGCCACGATGACACGCATCAAGGATGACTCCGGCAATGCTGAAGCTGGCGGCGGAAAGGTGATCGGCACATGGTCATCAACGTCCACCGGCAGCAGCGCCGGAACTGCCGTCGAAGCAACCTTCGTGAACACCAAGGTGCTCACCGGCCTGCCCACCACGGGCGCCGACTGGACCGGACGCCTAGTGCTTCTGGTCGGCGACGGATTCATACTTGCTGGCGTTCTCATCGCCGGCGGACATCAACTGGCCAAACGTCGACGGGAGGAGGACTCCGACTGATTTTTCTCCCTGGGCCACTCGATTGGCCACTTACCAACACTCATAACTGAATAACCAATATTCAACACAATCTTCTTCTTCATTTCAGAGAAAGGAAGAGAGAAATGAACACCATATTCAAGAGGGTGATCTCCGGAGCCGCCGCTCTGGGCATCGCCGTCAGCGGTCTAGCCATAGGCGTCTCCACCGCGTATGCTGCGGATCCGACCACCGGCAGCATCACCATCAACAAGTCAGACGCTGGTCAGGTGGATCACAGCTTCGATGGCTGGCACCTGGCATCGTTGACCAACGTCACCAAGGATAGTACTAACAAGATCAACGGCTTCCTCATCGATACCGATGACAATATGGTCAGAACCATTGTTGCCGCGATGACTAGCGATCAAAAGGTTGCATACGAGAAAGACGCCAACTACTACAGCACCGACAACGCCGTCGCCAACCCGATGGGGTACTTGGTCGAGAAGGTATTTAAGGATAAATCTGGCAAGGCGCTGAGCGAGCTGACCAGCCCGTGGGGCGGCGATAGCTCCACGCTGCGTGTGTTCGCCAAGTCGCTGTCCAAGGAACTTGCCAAGGTCGGTGCTCCCGCTGCCGATAAGACCGGTGACAGCGCACTGAAGACCGGTGAGAACAAGGAACTCAAACAGGGCCTGTGGTTCCTCAAGGATGTCACGACCACGGATGACACCAAGGGTACCAACTCCATCCCGATCATCACGCCGACCACCTTCGATGGCGCCGGCAGCTGGGGCACGGTGACGTTGAAGAACACCACCCCGACCATCGACAAGAAGCTGGTTGATTCCAAGGGCGACGGCACCTACACGCCGAACACTCAGCCGGATTACGCAGTTGGCGATGATGTCTACTATGAGCTGACCTCCACCGTGCCGGTCTACACCGGCTACGACATCGATTCGACGATGAAAGACGCAACCAAGACCCGTATCTTCAAGATCAATGACACCGCCAGCAAGGCGCTGACCGTGTCCTCCGGCACCGTCATCGAATCTGTCAAGCTGACTCCTGCTCAGGGTACGGCCGTCACTCTGGTCAAGGACAATGACTACACCGTTACCGTCGCTGACTATGGCGATGTGAACACTCCTGACACCGATGCCTACAAGGGCGGACACGTGACCACTATCGACCTTGGTAAGTACGTCAACAAGGCCAAGGGCTCTAAGTCCGCTACTGACGGCATCCTCGAAGGCGCCACCGTCACCGTGATCGTCAAGGCTAAGCTCAACAAGGATGCGCTGATTTCCGAGCCCGGCAATCTGCAGAAGAACCCGAACAAGGTCGACCTCGAATACTCCAACCACCCGGAAGAAGTGAACCACGCCCATAAGGTTCCTGGCCCGGAAGTGCCCGTGTATGCCTATAAGTTCGACATCTTGAAGACCGATAAGGCTGGTACCACTAAGCTGCCCGGCGCTAAGTTCACGATCAAGGCAGTCTCCGGTACCAGCAAGCACGACGGCAAGTACCTCGGTTCTTATGGCAAGGATGGCTGGAGCTACCTCGATAGCGAGCCGGCGGTCACTGATACCGATGGTGTGTTCACCACTGGCAAAGACGGTAAGATCAACGTCTCCGGCCTCGATGCCGGCACCTACGAGGTCCATGAGATTGCACCGCCGGACGGCTACACCGCGATTAGTCTGCCGAAGTTCCAGTTCACCATCACGCCGACCGTCGGCGATGACGCCGGATGCAAGACCATCACCGTCGTGGCGCTGAGCCTCGCGAAGGGCGCCGACGAGCGTGCCTCGCTGTCCCAGGACGGCAAGACGCTGAACATCTGGAACGCCAAGAACATCACCGAGCTGCCGAGGACCGGTGGCGCTGGTCTGGCCATGATTGTGGCCGTCGGCGCACTGTTCATCGCGGCCTCCGGTATCTTCGCCCTCCGCGCTCGCCGCAAGGCCTGAGCGGACACGCCTAGATAGCTAAGGAACGGCGGCCAGCGCACCGCACTTACCCCTCGCAACCCGCCGTTCCTGCTCCGTCTCCGGCCGCATCGTCTTGTTCCCGATCGATGCGCCCGGAGACTTTTTCCATATTTCTTTATTTTTGCTGATTCTGGAGAACCGAATGATGCAAACAATTATCATGAAGTCCCGTATCCGCAGGGTTTTCTTAGCTCTTGGGGTAGTGTCGTTTATTGAGCGGAGATGAGTCCATCCAATGCGAAGCAGCACCGGAGCAAAACAAAGTGGTACGCGCACACAGTCGCGCGTGTTTACTGTGCTGTCGGTGCTGTTTTTGCTGATCGGGTTTGCCATCATCACCACGCCGTTCGTCATGCGCGCCATCAGCGAATACCAGCAGAACGCCACCGTGCAGCAGACGCAGCGCGAGGTGGATGGCTGGCCGTACCCACAGGCGGAGAACCAGCTCAAAACCGCCCGCGAGTACAACAAGAAACTCGTGGCTGGCGGCCAGGCCGCCATCGGCGAGGTCAAAGATCCTTTTGCCAGCAATGCCGGCCAGTCCACCACTTCCGGCGCGGATGATTCGATGGCCGCCAAAGATCAAGAATATCAGAGTCTGCTCGACGCCGGCCAAGGCGTGATGGGCTCCATCCGCATTCCTAAAATCGACGTCAACCTACCCATATACCACGGCACCAGCGAAGATGCGCTCGCCGTGGGCGCGGGACACCTTTATGGCACTTCATTGCCGGTCGGCGGCAAATCCACACACTCTGTAATCACCGGCCATCGCGGTTTGCCAAACTCGTTGCTGTTCACTCGCCTTGATGAGATGAAGAAGGGTGATGCCTTCTACATCGAGGTCATGGGCAAGACACTCGGCTACAAGGTCGATCGCATTACCGTGATCAAGCCCGACGATTCCAGCAAACTGCGCATCACCAAAGGCGAGGATCGCGTAACCCTCATGACCTGTACGCCTTATGGTGTCAATTCTCATCGCCTACTGGTCTCCGGTGTGCGTGCCGAAATCCCGGAGGAAGTGCCTGACCCGGACGATGTGCATGGCATCAACACCACATGGCTGGCACTGGGAGCCATAGTGTTTTTGGCCATGCTGCTCGCTTTCATCGTCATATTGATGCGACGTAAGCAAAAGCGCGATCGGGAATTTGCCGGCCTCGCCCGGCACGCCGCACGTCCGACAAAATAAGCGCCCCGCGCGTCTGCGATTCCGCGTTGGGAATATGAACGGTTTCGGGTGCCGGACTATTCAAAAAGCGGCCAGATTGTCGTAACTCGATTTCGAGGGGCTGATTGGGCTTGCTCCGGACATCTACTTTCACTTCGAGGGGCTGGTGCCAAAGTAGACACAGCTACAAAACGGCAAAATGACGTTGATGCAAAGCCGTTTCTACTTCCGTTTCAACGGATGAAGAGCCCCTTGAAGTGGAGGTAGACCTCTGGCAAACGCGAAATCAGCCCCTCGAAGTTGATTTAGGCAGTCTTTCTGCCATCAGGAAGCGTTTCGGCGCTTCTCGCGGCGCATTACGGCGGACAGAGACTGCACGCGCGGCAGATTGAAGACCTCGTTGGTGTGCACCACGTGCCCTTCGCCATCGGCCAGCGGCACTCGCCAGTTAGAATACTCGCTGGACGTGCCCGGCTGATTCTGCGAGCGGCATTCGCCCACGCCGTCCACCAGCGCAGCCTGCAACAACAGCGACGGCGTATCAGTGAGCATGGCGTGCATGGCTTCAACGATCTCCTGCACATGACCTTCCGCGTCATCGGCCACAGCCTGCGTGATGTAACCGCCCTCCACCAGTCGGTTCATCATCGCGGTGCGCTCGGCCATGGCCGAAGCGGCAAACACCTCCACCGGCTCGCTGAGCAAATGCAGCTCCTCGCGCAGTTTCACATGCTCGAAGTTCAGATAGCCGGCGGTTGGCGGCAGATCGTGTGTGGTGACCGATGCCAGTGCCTGCTTGCGGTACTCCTGCGGCGTGCGGTAGGGATCGCCGGCGTTCGGCGAATCGTCCACACGGTTGAACCACTCCACATCGGTGCCAAGCACGCCATGATCGGCCAGAATGCGGCGCACATAATCCGGCACGGTGCCCAAATCCTCGCCGATCACCATGCCGCCGGCGCGCGTGGCCTCGATGGCCAGTACGCCGAGCATCGCCTCGTGGTTGTACATCACGTAGGCGCCATTGCGGGCGCCAAGTCCCTGCGGAATCCACCACAGGCGGAACAGTCCCAGCACGTGATCGATACGCACCGCGCCCGCATGCTCATACATGGAATGCACCATTTCGCGGTACACCTGGTAGCCGGTGGCTTCCAGATAACGCGGGTTGAACGGTGGCTGGCCCCAATCCTGGCCCTGCTGGTTGTAGAAGTCCGGCGGGCAGCCGACCGTGACGCCACCGGAGGCGAAACGCTCCGGGTTGGCCCACGCGTCAGCGCCGAGCCCGTGCACGCCAACGGCCATATCCTGCATAAGGCCAAGTGTCATGCCATGATCCAAGGCCGTGTGCTGAGCGTCGTTCACCTGCTCGGCGGCGATCCACTGCAGCCAGCGGTTGAACTCGAACAGATCATGATGGTCCTTGACCAGCGTCTGCACGGTCGGGTCGTCGATGGTCTTCTCGAAGAACCAGCGGTTCTCGCCCCAAGGTGCGCCCCACACCTCGAAGCACAGGCACCAGGTGGCGAAGGAATTGAGGTCCGGGCCGGCCCGTGGCCTTGAAATACTCGAACTCCAGCTCGCGCTTGTTGTTGCGGCCCGCATCGAAGATCAGGCGCAGGGCCGGGCGCTTGGCCTCCCACGCCGCGTTGATATCCATCGGCGTGGATTCATCATTGCGTGCGGCCACCGAGGCATGCAGTGCATCCACCTGGGCGCGCACGTCATCCGGCAGGGTGGCGTATTCGGGAATGTCTTGTGGACGAATGTACGTCACGTTGAGGAACCGGCGCGATTCCGGCAGATACGGCGAAGGCTCGAGCGGCGGAATCGGCGCACCGGCGTGAATCGGATTGATGAGCATGAAGTCGGCCTTGGACTTCTCGGCGGCATTCGCCAAAAGACGCTTCAGATCGCCGTAGTCGCCGATGCCCCAGGAATCATGGGAGCGTACCGAATACATTTGCGTCATCCAGCCCCAGCGCTGATGCTCCTCGACCGCCTTCGGCACGGCGATGCGTGCGGGGGCGGCGATGATGGTCGCCTTGCCTCCGCGCCCGTCAACCGTGACGGTCAGCGTGTGGTAACCCATCGGCAGGTCGGGGGCGATGGCGAGATCCGGCTGGCCGGAGTTGAGATTCGGCAGTAGGGAGAAGCGGTCGAATGCGGTGCCGTCTTCCAGCATGATGGCGGCGGTGATGTCCGCGTCCGACGGGCAATTCAGGGTCAGGCTTGTCGGCTTGCCGGTGATGGCCACGATGGTGGGCGGTAGCAAACGTTTGCTGTTTTCGGCCTCAAGTTCGGTCATGGAACGTTTTATGGCCTCGTCGCTGGAGGCATCCACATCGAGGGCCTTGAGCACGGCGACCAATGCGTCATCGCTGATTTCGGTGTAGGTGCCGAGCTGGTCGATGAACGAGGTCGCAAGCCCGGATGCTTTGGCCAATTTGATCAGCGGTCGAGCAAGGCGTTCGGCGCTTTCCGTTCGCTGTGTGGTGTCTGGTGCATTGGTTGCCGCTTCATTGCTGCGCGCCTCGGTCATAATAGCTCCTTGCTGTGCGTCCATGTACTGCTGTTCGTTTGCATTGCTGTTTGAGGGCCGCTCTACGTTGAGGATCCGGCAATCTGACAGACCAATGTTGAACCTGTTCTGCTCTTACCGTAGCTCATATTGACAACGATTGCAATAGAGCGGTGAGTTGGGCCGGTTTGGAGGCGTCGGGGGCGCCGGCCTGTTGGCCACCCCCAGTCGGCTTTGCCGACAGCCCCCGCCAGCGGGGGCGAGGCTGAGTGGGTCTCTAGCCGAGGATGGCGAATGACTGGGCGGGGAGTGTCAAGGTGCGACCGGATACGGTGGGGGAGCCGAGGGCTAGCAGCATTGATGCATCGGGACGGAGTTCGCTCGGCAGTTCCACGGTTTCAATCCCTCGACCGGGGTTCATGGCTATGAGCAACGGCCGGGCCGTAGCGCCATTTCGGTCTGAGACATCATCGCGAGTGGCGGCGGGGGCAGGGGCCGAGCTGGAATCCGCGGTCGTGCGTGGGTGGGTGGACGCGTGACCATCCGCAGGAGTGCGTATGTAGGCAAACGCGCGGCCATCCACTGGCGCTGCCACCACGTCGAATCGGGCATCGGAAGCCAATGCGGGCTGCTCGGTGCGCAATGCCAGCACCTCGCGAACCCAGTTGAACAGTGAATCCTCGCGTGCGGCTTCGCTGGCAACAGTCGGCGCATCGGCGGCCGAATCGACCGGCAGATATAACGACTCGGATGGTGCGCAGGAGAAGCCAAGATTCGGCTTATCGGCATCCCACTGCATCGGCGTGCGACTGCCGGTGCGCACATAGCCGCCCTCCTTGGTGGGCAGCGGCCGGTATCGCATGCCGATTTCGTCGCCGTAGTAAAGGAACGGGCAGCCGGGCATGGTCAGCAGCATGCCGTACGCCACCTTGAGCTCGCGCTCGGTAAGCCTCTGTGCCACGCGCAATGTGTCGTGATTGCACGTGATGAGGTTGAAGGTGCCGCTGGCTCGTTCGCAGTCGTGCAGCTGCGGCAGATATTGTTCGAGGAACGGTGCGATAGAAGTGCCGGAATCGGCGTTGAAGTAACTGGCGTCACTCTCGTGGTCCAGCGGCGTATCCGTATTGCGCAGCAGCATGTTGTAGCCGTTCGGACGGCCGTCCCAGCGCCAGTCGAGGTAGAAGTCCATGTCGAAGCCGGCCTGCATCGACTCGTAGGGCCGCCCCCATTCGGCAACGAACGCTGCCTCGGGGAATTCGGGGCGGATTCTCGAGAAGATGTATTGCCAGGTGCGGATGGTGAAAGGCTTGCCGTCGTCGTCGTGTTTGACGAGGCTGTCGGCCATGTCCACGCGGAAGCCGTCTGCCCCGCGGGAGAACCAGAAGCGCATGACGTCGAGCATCGCCTCGCAGGTGGCCAGTGCTTCGGGGCCGAGTGCGGGCTTCTGCCATGGGTGTTTGGGGTGGGCGAAGCCGTAGTTGAGGGCGGGCTGGCATTTGAAGAAGTTGATGATGTAGGTGCCGTCGCGCTCGGTTTCGCCGCCAATGAAGGGCAGGTTGTCGCCGCGGGAGATCCACGAGTCGGTCCAGATGTAGCGGTCGGAGACGGATTCTTGGGTGTCGGATTCCTGGACCACCCTCCGGATTGTTTCACAATCCGACCCCCGCCGGCGGGGGTCGAAGAGCGAAGCGATTCGGGGGGTGGTTTGTCCGACGGGGGTAACACTCTCGACGGGGATAGTTCGATCGGCATCAACGGGGGTAACGCGCTCAGTAGGGTCAGGACGTGAGCTGGCCTGGAACCAAGGGTGCTCCTCGCTGGTGTGGCCGGGGACCAAGTCGAGCAGCACGTGCATGCCGAGCGTGTGGGCGTGCTCGAACAGGGCGGTCAGGTCATCGTTGGTGCCGTAGCGCGGTGCGACCTTCGTGTAGTCGCGCACATCATATCCGGCATCTTTGAACGGTGAATCGAAGCAGGGATTGATCCATAGTGCGTTGCAGCCCAGGTCATGGATATAGCCAAGTCGTTCGGTCAGTCCGCGAAGATCACCGATGCCGTCGCCGTTCGAGTCGGCGAAGCTTTGGGGGTAAACCTCGTAAAAACGGGCGGAACTCAGCCAGGATGGACGGGGGGATGCTTCGGCGTGTCGTACGCGGCCTGACATGGAAACTCCTTTGTTTATGCGGGTTCAGGGCTATGCCTATCGATTGCAATAATACCAGCAAAAACGAAACTGCATACGTATGCAAAATGAGTGTTATACTAAAAACCAACGCTGTTCAGCAATGTTGCAAACGTCAAACATTTCAAGGGATAACCACGATAATGCGAGCGTATGCATCATTCGTTTTCCTATAGAACTGAAAACGTGTGCATCGGAATCATCGGATTAGGACACCGAATCAGGAAAGGACAGATCAATGAAGATCGATTGGGAGAAGGCTATCGGCCTCACTGCTGCCGCAGCTATGTTGCTGCCCCTCGCCGCATGTGGTGGCTCCAACAATGCCGGCGACGCAAAGTCCGGCGGCACTGAAGATGTGACCCTGAGCGTGTGGGCCCCGCAGGAGGACCAGGACGGCGGCAACGACTCCTGGCTGAGCCAGGTCGAGGCCAACTTCGAGAAGGAGCACCCCGAGTACAAGATCACTTGGAAGAACGACGTGCTCTCCGAGGGCGACGCTGCCACCCAGGTCCAGACCGATCCGACCGCCGCCGCAGACGTCTACATGTTCGCCTCCGATCAGCTCGGCGCCTTGATGAAAGCCCAGGGCATCGGCGAGCTCGGCTCCGATGCCGAGAAGCAGGTCAAGGAGCAGAACGGCGACCTGGAAGTCGCCTCCGTGACCGGCTCCGACGGCAAGATGTACGGCGTGCCCTACACCGACAACACCTGGTTCATGTACTACGACAAGTCCACCTTCTCCGAGGATGACATCAAGAGCCTCGGCACTATGGTCTCCAAGGCTGCGGTCGCCTTCCCGCTCAACGATTCCTGGTACATCGGTGGCTTCTACGATGGCCTGACCCTCTTCGGTGAGGACGGCACTGACCCGGATGCCGGCATGGTGTTCCCGAAGGACGCCGGCGACATCACCAAGTATCTGGTTGACCTTGCCGCCAACCCGAACTTCCACAACAGCGCCGACAACTCCGGCCTGTCCGAGATGCAGTCCGGCACCGTCAAGGCCTTCTTCTCCGGCTCCTGGTCCGCTGCCGACATCAAGGAAGCCCTCGGCGACAACATGGGCGTCGCCCAGCTGCCGACCTTCACCGTGAACGGTACACCGAAGCAGATGAAGTCCTTCGCCGCCACCAAGGCCGCCGCCTACAACCCGAACGCCAAGAACCCGAAGGCCGCTGCCCAGTTCGCCGCTTACCTCGGCTCCACCGAGTCCCAGAAGCTGCACTACACGGTGCGCAACATCATCCCGACCGACAAGACCCTCACCGATCTGACCGCCGATGACCCGGTGGCCATCGGACAGACCGATACCATGGCCAACACCGCCATTCTGCAGTCCGGTCTGGCCGGCATGGCTGATTGGTGGGATCCGGCCAAGGCCTTCGGCGACGCCATCCTCAACAAGGAAGTCACCGTAGACAACGCTCAGGCCAAGACCGACGCCTGGGTCGAGCAGGTCGGTTCCTACGCCAAGTGATCGCTTGACGGCTCGCAGCACTTGGCTGGTGCGGACCACTCCTCTGCACTGGCCAACCCAACCTATAACCGAATAACCAACAATCAAATATGAGGGGTCCGTAAGGTACGCCAGCTGCGGGCGGATGATGTGAAGCCGTTGCATCCGCCCGCAGCCCCCTCACCTACCAACGGTTTCAACCTTCTTTGTTTCTCCTCCTTCATTGCCGGCAGAGCTCGGGCAGCGTGCATGCGGTGTCCGGGCTCTGAACGGGTTTAAGCGAAGACAAACAACAAGCCGGGCATCGCGGCCCGGGGCAACGGTTTCCATCATTTACAGTGAGAGGCGGAAGGGTGCAATGACAGCAGCAGCACTTTCCCCGCGCGAGATGAAGCGCCGCCGCAAAATGGGTGCGGATTATGTGGCGCCCTCGCCATACTCGGTAGGCAACGCGCTTACCAAGGGCGATGTGTTCACCAAACTATCCGCAGTCGTATTCGGACTGGGCAACATCGTTCGCAAGCAATACGTCAAGGGCGTGGCACTGCTGGTCCTTGAAATCGCATTCTTCGTATTTCTGTTCACCAACGGCATCACGTGCCTGTCCAAGCTCCCCAGCCTGGGTGACCAGAAGCAAGGCAAGGTACTTGTCGACGGCTTCTGGGAGTACACCCAGGGCGACAACTCCGTGGTCATCCTGCTGTACGGCGTCTGCACGGTGGTGCTCTGCCTGCTCTTCGTCTATCTGTGGACGGTCTCGCTCAAGTCCGCATACAAGGCCGAGTGCCTGGCCCGCGAGCAGGGCAAGGCCCCGAGCCTGGGCAACGATCTGCGTGAGCTGACCAACGCCAAGGTGCACCGACTGCTCATGTTCCTGCCGACGCTCGGCATTCTGGTCTTCACTGTTCTGCCGTTGATCTTCATGATCTCGATGGCATTCACCAGCTACGACCGCAACCATCTGGTGCTGTTCGACTGGGTGGGCTTCGACAACTTCGCCAAGGTGTTCTCCAACAGCGGCGGCACCGTCAACGCCCGCCTGTTCCTGCAGGTGACCATCTGGACGCTGGTCTGGGCGTTTTTCGCCACCTTCCTGAACTTCTTTATCGGCATGTTCTTCGCGATGGTCATCAACCGCAAGACCACGCGCTTCAAGGGCTTCTGGCGTGCGTGCTTCTCCATGTCCATCGCCGTGCCGCAGTTCGTCTCCCTGCTGGTCATGCGCACCATGCTTCAGCCCACCGGCGCCATCAACCGCCTGCTCATGGAGTGGGGTTGGATTGATCAGGCTCTGCCGTTCTTCACGGATGCCACTTGGGCTCGCGTCACGGTCATCGTGATCAACCTGTGGGTTGGTATTCCGTACACCATCATGCAGGTCACCGGTATTCTGCAGAACATCCCGACCGATCAGTACGAGGCGGCCAAGATCGACGGCGCGAACTGGTGGCAGATCTTCACCAAGATCACCATGCCGTACATCATCTTCGTGCTTACCCCGTACCTGATCACCACGTTCACCGGCAACGTGAACAACTTCAACGTGATCTACCTGCTGTCCGGCGGCAACCCGGTGCCGGTCGGCGATTCCGCAGGCAAGACCGACCTTCTGATCACCTGGCTGTACAAGCTGACCGTCGATAAGAACGATTACAACCTCGGTGCCGTGATTGGCATCATGACGTTCATCGTCCTCGCGGTGGTGTCGCTGATCACCTACCGCAATTCCGGTTCCTACAAGAACGAGGAGACATTCCGATGAGCAGGCATTCCGAGCAGGCCATACAGACGACTGCCCGTATGAAGCGACCCGAATCGCACGGTCTGATGCATGACGCCAAGAAGCGTCGTATTCTTGGCGACGTCCTCTCCTATCTCTTCCTGGGAGTCATGGCCATCATCTGGCTGATTCCGATTGTCTGGGTGTTTGCGGAGAGCTTCAACAAGAACACCGCCCCCTACACCAAGACGTTCTTCCCCACCGAGTTCTCGCTCGACAACTACATCACGCTGTTCACCGACCGCTCGGTGCTGAACTTCCCGAAGATGTTCATGAACACGTTCATCGTGGCGTGCTTCGTGTGCCTCATCTCGGTGGTGTTCGTGCTGTCCGTGGCCTACTGCATGAGCCGCATGCGCTTCCGCACCCGCAAGACCTTCATGAACGTGGTGTTGGTGCTTGGCATGTTCCCCGGCATCATGGCCGTTTCCGCCATCTACTTCATCTTGAAGGCCGTGGGTCTGACCAGCGAAGGCATGACCACCATCGCCCTGATTCTGGTCTACTCCGCCGGTACCGGCGCGGGCTTCTACGTGATGAAGGGATACATGGATACGATTCCGACCTCGCTTGACGAGGCCGCGCTGCTGGACGGTTGCACCCGTCTGCAGGTGTTCACCAAGATCATCATCCCGATTTGTAAGCCCATGATCGTCTACCAGGCCATCATCGGCTTCCTGACCCCGTGGCTCGACTTCGTGATGGCCAAGGTGATTTGCCGCACGCAGTCCAATTACACAGTGGCCCTCGGCCTGTGGCTCATGCTGCAGAAGGAATACATCCAGAACTGGTACGCGCGCTTCGCCGCAGCAGCCGTGGTGATTTCCATCCCGATCGCCATCCTATTCATCGTCATGCAGCGCTTCTACCAGGAATCGATGTCTGGTTCGGTTAAGGGCTGACGCGTTAAGCAGACAGCCCGGTGGGCTGTCTGTAGCGTCAGCCTGAGCGAGGCGATAGCCGGGCGAAGGTCGGATTGAGCCTCGCCGCAGGCGAGTTCGTAATTGCAGGACTGAGCCGTTAAGTAGTGGGGTTTAACTTGGCTCCCCTCTGAAGAGGGGAGCCAGAACAGGAAGGCGCAACCTTATGAACGAAGTGGAGATGGCAAAGCAGCGGCGTGGTGAGAAGCGCCGCCGCAAGGGCCTGTCCGTATTCCGTCTCAAGATGATCGGCGCCCTATTCATGGCATTGGGCGTGGCCGGCGTCTCGGTCCTGCCGTCCATGTTGGGCGACCCGACTCAGGACATGGCTGCACTGACCGTGGTGGTGGCGTGCACGGCGGCTTCATGGTGCGCCATCCCCATCTACTCATGGCTGCTGTTCGACGGCTACCGGCATACGGGCAGCATTGGAAAATATGTGCTCCGTCTGTTCATCGTCGCGGTGGTCAGCGATGTGCCGTACGACCTGATTATGACCGGCAAGCCATTCGACTTGAGCGCGCAGAACTCGGTGTATGGCTTGGTCATCGCCCTGGTCGTGCTCATGCTGGTGGATTGGATTGCATACCAGTACGGCGGGGAGAGTCTGCGCCCGTGGTCCGGTGCTCAGCGAGGTGGTGCGGCTGCGGTGCGTTGGCTGCTGACCATTGTAGTCATTCTGGCCGGACTGCTGTGGGCGTTGCTGCTGCGCGTGGGCGTGGATCAGCGGATTATGTATACCGGTGTGCTGACGCTGCTGTTTGTGCTGGTGTTCTACTTCCTGAACGCGCGTGAAAATACGATGATGTTCACCGCCGGGCTGCTGGGTGCCGTGATGTGCATTACGCCCGGTATTGGTGTGGCCTTCCTGCACTACCGCAATGACGAAGTCGGGTTCAAGCAGTCTTGGACCAAGTGGGCCTGGTACGCGGTCTATCCAGTGCTTTTGATTATCGGCGCGCTGGACTAGTTACGCCATTTCCCCGAATGGAATATCGGTGCTGCGCGGCACTAGCTGTGCCTCGAGCACCTCGTGCGGGTCATAGAGCGTCTTGCCACTGATGAGCGTCAACGCCTTATTGGCAGCTGCGCGGCCCATCGCATACGGATCCTGACGCATGGTCGTCAAGTTGATGGTGTCGGCATAGGGGCTGTCGTCAAAGCCGACAATCGAATAATCGCGCGGCGTGCGGTGGCCGTAACGCTCCAGCTTGAGCACCAGCGGAATCGCCATCATATCCATCTGGCAGCAGATTGCGTCCGGGAACTCATCCATCGCCAGCAGCGCGGATAATGCGGAGTCGGCGAAGGCCGGGCCGCGCGGCACGGAGAGCACTTCCCAATTGATGTCGTGCTTGCCTTCGGCGTCCTTGCAGGCGTTGATGAAGCCCTGTGCGCGTGCGTCAATCGAGGAATCCAGCCCGGCGGCCTCGGAACAGGGGTAGACGATGTGCTTGTGACCGAGGTTGATGAGATGCTGCGCGGCCGTGTACATGCCTTTTTCGTCGTCGATGCTGATGGTGGCGTCAAAGCTTTCGGAAGACGGCGTATTGATGCCGATGATCGGCACATGAATGCGCTGCAGCTGCTCGACCTCGTGCGGATCGATAGCGAACGAGGCCACGAAAACGGCATCGACATTGCGGCGAATCGGCAGGTCGGTGAAGAACTCATGACGGTTTGCGGCGGTATCGATGTGCTGGAACAGCGAGATGTCATAGCCGGCCGGATGCATCACCGATTCGATGCCCGCGAACGTTTGCGTATTGAACCAGCTGGTGATCTCCTCATTCATCAGCATCGCCACACGGTAGGTCTGTCCGGACTTCAGGGCGGTGGCGGAGCGGGAGATGTTGAAATCGAGCTTATCGGCCACATCCAGCACCTTGCGGCGGGTCTTCGCCGAGACGAGTTCCGGGCGGGTGAAGGCGCGCGACACTGTAGAAATGGAGACTCCGGCCTCCTTGGCTACTTGGTAGATGTCTGCCTTGCCCATGTTCCTCCTCGTGCAATTCGTGGTATCGGCTATGCCACGTAATCCCCCTAACGGGTTGCGCCATCCACGATGTGTAATCATTGGTATCATACACTGCAAACGTTAGCGCGAAGCTGGGGGAAGTGTTGCTTGGTGTGGTATGCTGATTGGGACATAGTGTTGCGAACGTATGCAGTCTGTCAACTGTGCTGCATGCCGTTTCTGCAGGAGTGGTGCTGAAAGTGTTGCAAACGCTGTCAACGGTCTGACCGTGCGATAGGGGGTGTTCCCCTTCATGGTTCGTGCGGTCAATGCTCAAGGATGAGAGAAAGGACTCATATGGCCGTACGATGATTCAGCTCGCTCGCCAAACGCCTTGCCGTAACCGGCATAGCGGTGGCAATGTCTGCCACAACACTGGTAGCATTGCCGGCTTCTGCGGACGAGGCCGAGGCCAATGCACAGGCGCGCACATCTGTTGGCGCGCCGGGCGATGTGATCGCCATCGCATTCCAAACCAACTGGAATTCGGTGGCCAAGGAGTGTACCGAGGCTTACGGCCCCGAAGGTGTGGGCTACGTACAGGTCTCCCCGCCGATGGAGTCCATCCAGGGCACTGAATGGTGGACCTCCTACCAGCCGGTCAGCTACAAGCTCGACTCCAAGCTCGGTACGGAAGCCGAGTTCAAGACCATGATCGCCACGTGCAACGCCGCCGGCGTCAATATCATCGCCGACGCGGTCATCAACCACACCACCGGCGTGGATCAAGGCTCAGGCACCGGGACTGCCGGCAGCAAGTACGATTCCGCCGGCAACTTCCCCGCAGCCGGCCGCACCAAGGCGAACTTCCACACCTGCGTCAAAGAACATCACTGATTATTCCGATGCCGACGAAGTGCAGAACTGCCGACTGACTGGGCTGCAGAATCTCGACACCGACCAGGATTCCGTGCAAGACACCATCGCCAGTTATCTCGCCAAACTGTTGGATATGGGCGTCTATGGCTTCCGCGTGGATGCGGTCAAGCATATTGCGGCCCAGGATGTGGCGGCGATCAAGGCCAGGCTCGCCGAGAAAACCGGCCGTGACGTCGAAGATATCTTCTTCGAGCAGGAAGTCATCGGCAATGGCAGCGAGGCGGCCTTGATTCAGCCGGTCAATTATCTGGGAGCCGGCAAAGTCTCCGAATTTACCTATAACAAGCGCTTGAACGCGGTGCTCGGCGGCGGCATCACCGTCCAGGCGGGCGGGCTGGATGCCGTCGGCGGCTCGGGCTGGGTGATCTCCGACAAGGCCGCCGTGTGGGTGGCCGACTGGGACACCGAGCGCAACGGTTCAGCGCTCACCACCCGCAACGGCGCAAAATACCTGCTCGCCAACGCCTTCATGCTGGCGTGCGACTATGGTCAGCCGCACATCTATTCCGGCTGCTACTACAACGATTCCGACGATGGGGCACCCGGTGTTACCGACACCGCCTTGCCGGACATGGCCTGCCCGACCGATGGCGCCGAAAAGCCCGGCACCTGGCAATGCGCTCAACGCTGGACCGCCATCCGCGGCATGATCGGCTTCCACAACGCCGTGGCCGGCCAGCCAGTTTCCGATTGGAAGAAATACGAGACCAATGTGCTTAGTTTCGAGCGCGGTTCGGTCGGCTGCTATCTGGCGATGAACAACAGCGAAGCCGATTCCACGCAGACCTTCGCCACCTCGTTGCCGGCCTGCACGTATTGCAACGTTTACGCCACCGGCGATTGCTCGGACACCGTCAAAGTCGCAACGGACGGCACCTTCACCGCCATTGTGTCCAAAGGCTCCGCCATCGCCATCTATGCCGGAGCGACGCCCGATACCTGGACCGGAACCCAGAAATATGACCCGTCCGATCCGGACTGGTTCACCGGCAAGGCATCCGGTGGGTCGGATGTCAGGGCGGGCGCACAAGCCGAGTCCGATGCGTTCGGCAAGGCTCGGGGCGGTTCTGATCTCGCCGAGGAACTTGAAAAGGTCGAAGAGATTAGCGAGGAGACCGAAGCTGCCGCCGGCGTCACCATATGCGCAGCCGCGCTCGTTGTACTGCTCTGCACCGCGGTCGGTGCGCTGCGGCAGTGCCGGTCAAAAACTTGAGTGCAAAACGCTCAACTTTTGTGATGAATTTGGGAATAGAACTTGCCAAACAGAAGTTGAGTGATGTAGGCTCAAGTTTTGGAAGGCCCAAGAACCAACCAAGGAACTTGAGCGAACAACGTAAGAACAAACGAATAATTAAGGAGCACACATTATGGCACGTGCAGTTGGTATCGATCTGGGCACCACGAATTCCTGCATCGCTACGCTGGAAGGTGGCGAGCCCACCGTTATCGTCAACGCTGAGGGCATGCGCACCACCCCGTCCGTGGTCGCGTTCTCCAAGTCAGGCGAAATCCTCGTCGGCGAGGTGGCCAAGCGTCAGGCTGTGACCAACGTTGACCGCACTATTTCTTCTGTCAAGCGTCACATGGGCACTGACTGGACCGTCGACATCGACGGCAAGAAGTGGACCCCGCAGGAGATTTCCGCACAGATTCTGATGAAGCTGAAGAGGGACGCTGAGGCTTACCTCGGTGAGCCCGTCACCGATGCTGTCATCACCTGCCCGGCATACTTCAACGATGCCCAGCGTCAGGCCACCAAGGACGCCGGCAAGATCGCAGGCCTGAACGTTCTGCGTATCATCAACGAGCCGACCGCAGCTGCTCTGGCCTACGGTCTGGAGAAGGGCAAGGAAGACGAGCGCATCCTGGTCTTCGACCTCGGCGGCGGCACCTTCGATGTCTCCCTGCTGGAGATCGGCAAGGACGACGACGGCTTCTCCACCATTCAGGTGCAGGCCACCAACGGCGACAACCACCTCGGTGGCGATGACTGGGATCAGAAGGTCATCGACTGGCTGGTCGGCGAAGTCAAGAACAAGTACGGCGTTGACCTGTCCAAGGACAAGATCGCTCTGCAGCGCCTGAAGGAAGCCGCTGAACAGGCCAAGAAGGAGCTGTCCTCCTCGACCAGCACCTCCATCTCCATGCAGTACCTGGCCATGACCCCTGACGGCACCCCGGTGCACCTGGACGAGACCCTGACCCGTGCGCACTTCGAGGAAATGACCTCCGACCTGCTGGGCCGCTGCCGCACGCCGTTCAACAACGTGCTGCACGACGCCGGCATCTCCGTGAGCGACATCGACCACGTGGTGCTCGTCGGTGGTTCCACTCGTATGCCCGCCGTCAAGGACTTGGTCAAGGAACTCACCGGTGGTAAGGAAGCGAACCAGTCCGTGAACCCGGATGAGGTTGTGGCTGTAGGCGCTGCCGTGCAGTCCGGCGTCATCAAGGGCGACCGTAAGGACGTCCTGCTGATTGACGTGACCCCGCTGTCCCTCGGTATTGAAACCAAGGGTGGCATCATGACCAAGCTCATCGACCGCAACACCGCCATTCCGACCAAGCGTTCCGAGGTCTTCTCCACTGCTGAAGACAACCAGCCGTCCGTGCTGATTCAGGTCTACCAGGGTGAGCGTGAGTTCGCTCGCGACAACAAGCCGCTGGGCACCTTCGAGCTGACCGGCATCGCTCCGGCTCCGCGTGGCGTCCCGCAGATCGAGGTCACCTTCGACATCGACGCCAACGGCATCGTGCACGTGTCCGCCAAGGATAAGGGCACCGGCAAGGAGCAGTCCATGACCATCACCGGTGGTTCCGGCCTGCCGAAGGACGAGATCGACCGCATGGTCAAGGAAGCCGAGGCTCACGAGGCTGAGGATAAGCAGCGCAAGGAAGACGCCGAGACCCGCAACCAGGCTGAAGCCTTCGCTTACTCCACCGAGAAGCTCGTCAACGACAACAAGGACAAGCTGTCCGACGACATCGTCAAGGAAGTCACCGACAAGGTGAACGCTCTGAAGGAAGCCCTGAAGGGTGACGACACCGATAAGGTCAAGACCGCTCAGGGTGAGCTGATGACCTCCGCTCAGAAGATCGGCCAGGTCCTCTACGCCCAGCAGGGTGCTGAAGGTGCCGCGGCTGGTGCCGGTGCGGCCGGCGCTTCCGCTGGCTCCGCCTCCGGTTCTGACGACGACACCGTCGAGGCCGAGGTCGTGGACGACGATGACGACAAGGACAACAAGTGATGTCCGAATTCAACAAGGACGACTACCTGAACGACCTGCCGGATCCCTCAGATGCTGAGGCTGCCGGCCAGGCCGCTCAGGCCTCTTCAGGGGCTGACGCCTCCGCCGAGTCCGGCTCTGCGCAGGATTCGGCTGCCCAGGCTCCTTCCAATGAAGGAGCCGACGCGGCTCCTGCCGCAGCTGAGGGAGAGAAGCCGGATGCCGGAGAGAAGACTGGCGAAGGCCAGTCCGATTCCGAAGACACCCTCACCCCTCTCGGCAAGGCCAAGAAGGAAGCCGCCGACTACCTCGAAGCCCTGCAGCGCGAACGCGCGGAGTTCATCAACTACCGCAATCGTGCGCAGAAGGAGCAGGAGCGCTTCCGTCAGCACGGCATTATCGACGTGCTGACCGCGCTGCTGCCGGCCCTTGACGACATCGACCGCATTCGCGAGAACAGCGAGATGGACGATTCGTTCAAGGCGGTGGCTGCCAAGATCGACAAGGCTTTCGAGAAGTTCGGCGTCGAGAAGTTCGGCGAAAAGGGCGAGGACTTCGACCCCACCAAGCATGAGGCAATCCTGCACAAGCCGGATGCCGATGCCGACAAGGAAACCGTCGACACCGTGGTGGAAGCCGGCTACCGTATCGGCGACCGCGTAATCCGCGCCGCCCGAGTAGTAGTAGCCTCCCCGCAAAACTGATAACGGTCAGCTCGCTAACGAGCTGACATTACCTTGGCTCCCGCTGGCGGGAGCTGGCAGCCGAAGGCTGACTGAGGGTGGTCAAACACTGAATATAAACCACCCTCAGTCTCGCTTCGCTCGACAGCTCTCGCCAGCGGGAGCTAACCATAAAGACTTTTCAAGAAAGGAGACATGAATGGCTGAAAACGAATGGCTCAGTAAAGACTTCTACAAAGTCCTTGGTGTCTCCAAGGACGCTTCGGACGACGACATCAAAAAGGCGTACCGCAAGCTCGCCCGCAAGTACCACCCTGACGTCAACAAGACCAAGGAAGCCGAGGAGAAGTTCAAGGACATCTCCGAAGCTTACGACGTGCTGAGCAAGAAAGAAGATCGCCAAAAGTACGACGCGATTCGCCAGTTCGGTATGGGCGGCGCCCGCTTTGCCGGTGGTTCCGGTGCCGGCGGCTTCGACGCTTCCGGCTTCTCCGACATCTTCGGCTCCATGTTTGGCCAGGGTGCCGGTGGCAACGGTTCGCGTATCCGCTTCTCCACTTCGGGCGGCGGCAACCCCAATCTCAACGACATCTTCTCGATGTTCGGTGGGGCCGCGGGGCAGGGTGCTGGCGGCTACGGCCAGCAGGCATACGGTAACGCCGGTGGCTACGGCTATGAGGAAGCCCCGCGCCCCGAAAACGGCGAGGACCGCAACTCCAAGATCAGCTTGACCCTTCGTCAGGCGGTCAAGGGTGCGACCGTGTCCCTGTCCGTGGATGGCAAGAAGTTCAAGGCTCATGTGCCCGCCGGCGTCAAGGACGGTCAGAAGATCAAGCTGGCCGGCAAGGGCAAGCCGGGCATCAACGGCGGCAAGGCCGGCGATTTGTACCTGCACGTCACCGTCAATCCGGATTCCACGTTCTCGATGCGCGGTCGTGACATCGTCATGAACCTGCCCGTCACCGTAGGCCAGGCCGTGGCCGGCGGCAAGGTCGACGCCAAGGACATCGACGGGAACCTGGTTACCTTCAAGGTGCCCGCGGGCTCCAGCTCCGGTGCCGAGGTCAAGTTGGCCGGGCTGGGCGTCAAGCGTGGCAACCAGCCGGGCGACCTGATCGGCCGTGTGCAGATCATGGTCCCTGCCAAGCCGGGCCTGGCGGTCAAGCACGCCGCCAAAGAATTCGACGAAAAAGCCGGCGACTATCTCAACTAACAGGGGCTCCCGCTGGCAGAAGCTGAATGAGCGCAATCTTGGCTCCCGCTGGTGGGAGCTGTCAGCCAAAGGCTGACTGAGGGTGGTCTTGGCTCCCCTCTCTGAGGGGAGCCGGGAGTCGAACCGAAGGATCTCAAAATCATAGGAGGTGAACAATGGCGCGGTTAGCCAACCAGATGAAGCAGTTGTACGCGATGTGCGCAACCGCGCTCGTGATGGGCAGGGCCGATCTCGACGGAGCCGATGACGTCGGCTTCGACATCGAACTGCCCATCTTCACCGTCGGCCAGACCGCCGAGTTGGCCAACATTCACCCCCAGACCCTCCGTCAGTACGACCGCCTCGGTTTGGTTCGTCCGCAGCGCACGGATGGCGGCGCTCGCCGCTATTGCCTGCGTGACATTGCCCGCCTGACTCGCGCTCAGCGCCTGAGCCAGGACGAAGGCATCAATCTTTCCGGCATCGCACGCATTTTGGTCCTCGAAGAGGAGAATCGCCAACTGCGCCGCGAAGTCAAACGCATGCAAACCGGCGACCAGGAGAGCGTTTTCGCCGCAGGCCGTGACGGCAATATTGTGGAGGTACAACGCTCCAACCGCGCCCGCCTCTGGCGCAACGCCATCCGCCGCGAAACCCGCGAACTGCCCGGCCGCGATACTGCCGCCGATACCGCTGCCGGCGCCACCGGCGACTCCAACTCCACTCCCGCCGACTTCAAGTCCATGGTCCTGTGGGGTTGGTGAGTCTGACCGCATTGCTTCGATTCCTTCTCCATTCGTAAAACTGTTTGTTATCTCACATCGGGCAGCTGCCGAAAGAAGCACGAATTTTCTTGACGGAGATGTCAAGGTTTGTTACGGTGACGTGCGAAAACCGATTCGTAAGGGGTGCTTTAGGCTGAGACGGTATGTGCCGAACCCTTCGAACCTGTGAGCTAACACTCGCGTAGGGAATGCGACGGTTGAACTCCTCTGTTCGGCTCGGCATCCTATATGCGCGTTGAGAGAGGAAGCGTATGTCAATACGCAAGGAGCTGACCGCCCAGAACGTACTGCTGGGTTTTCAGCACGTGTTCGTTTCCAATGTTTGGCTTGATCCGGTATTCGTGGCAGGAGCGATTGGCTTACCTATCGCCCTGTCGTCGAACATGATTACGGTTCTTCGCAGACTACCAAATTGATTGCGGGCAAAGTCGCCGGATCCAAGCCCTGTCTAGGTTACGGAGCAAAAGTCGGGTTGGCGTTCATTGGCCGAGAGGCTTTGCGCCCTGATACCTATGCCGATACCGTGCATCGTGTGGCTGTTGACATCGCCACATATGACCAGCAAAGCTGCCTGGCTCCGCAGACCGTGTTCGTGGAGACTGATGGAGCCCTCACCCCTCGTGAAGTGGCTCAGCTGCTCGGTGGCGAACTTGAGAATCAGCAGCGCAAATATCCGCGCTCCGTATTGAGTGACGCCGAGAACGTGGCCATTCAGCGGGCGCGCACCGACGCTGAGATGAGAGCCTTGATGGGCGGGAAGGCCGCGGTGTTCGCCAGTGGCCATAGCACGGCATGGTCGGTGCTGTATCGAGAACTTGACGGTAGCGGTGCCGACGAGGATGTTGCTTCGCTGATGTCGCCGTTGAACCGCACCGTCAACGTGGTGGCGGTGCCAGATTTGTTGGACGCTGCCAGAAGACTGACTTCCTGCCGTGGCTGGCTGCAGAGCTGCGGTGTCGCTGTGGATTCAACCAGACTGTTTGGTCTTGCAGATATATTGGCCGCGGTCGGTGTGAATCGCATCTGTCCGCTCGGTGAGATGGATCGGGCGAAATCCGGCTGGCATCATGATGGGGGCTTCAACCTCATCGATCTGTTGCGCGCGGTGGATGTCGAACGCGGCAGCGACGCGTACAGCGATTCGTTCGATATGGATATGGAATAGGCCTGTGCTGTTGCGGGCAGCAGGGGCTGGTAGCAGGGCGAAAGGCAAGGGCAATGACAGAGCAAAGCGATATGGCACGGCGTCCAATGGTGAATCTGGATGGCAGAACAGCGATTATCACCGGTTCCGGCAAGGGCATAGGAGCGGCCGTGGCGAAATGCCTGGCATCGCACGGAGCCGCTGTCGTCATCAATTACGTACATGACGCCGCCAGCGCGCAGCGCACTGTTGAAGACATCCACTCACTGGGAGGCTTGGCTATAGCTGTACAGGCGGATGTTTGCGATGAATCGCAATCTTCCAAGCTGGTGGGTACCGCTGTCGACTCATTCGGCGGCGTGGACATCTTAGTGAATAATGCTTTCGGACGCTTCTCCTTTGATCCGCGTCGCCGTTCCACTTTTGCTGGAGGCGATTGGGATGAGTTTAGCGCACAGATCGAGGGATGCCTGCATGGTGCATATCTGATGTGCTCACATGTGGTGCCGCTGATGCGAGCCCAGACCTCCGGGCGTATCATCAACATCTCCAGCAATCTGGTCGATTCGCCCATCGTGCCCTACCATTCGTATATCACTGCCAAAGGCGGCTTGGTCGGCATGACCCGCTCTCTGGCCCAGGAGCTGGGCGGCTTCGGCATTACCGTTAATGCCATTGCCGCAGGTTTGACGGCCGGAACCGCATCCAGCGCAGCCGCCACCGAGGATGTTCGTGAACGAATCATTGCCATGACGCCTCTTGGCCGCCTTGCCCGTCCCGATGACATCGCCGGAGGGGTCGCGTTGTTGGCGTCCGACATGGCCGGCTTCATTACCGGGCAATGTCTGCACGTCGATGGTGGTTTGACCATGCGCTGAAGTGCCGGAGCGGTGTGCTGACGCGCTATGGTTGTCGCATCCGGTTGGTGCAATGGAATGCAGCAAGAGTAAAGGCGCCGATTGGCGTGCGGTCATGCGAACGGAGGTAACCATGCTGCTCAAAGCCGTGTTCTGGGATTTGGACGGTACTCTCATCGATTCTGAGCCGCTCTGGCATGACGGTGAGATTGAGATCGCGCACAACAATGGCGGCGAGTGGAACGAGGACCTCGGTTGGGAGTGCTCCGGCACTCCGGTGCCACACGTGGCGGAGGTCATGATTGCGCATGGCTGCACATTGAGCATTCCTGAAATCGACAAGCAGCTCAAGGATTATGTATTCAAGGCGGAGGTCGAACGTCTGCCGTGGATTCCTGGTGTGCAAGACGTGCTGCGTTCGCTCAAGGAAGCCGACATCCCATCCATGCTGGTCACTACTTCGCCTCGCCGCATGGCCGAGAACATCATGAAGCAGGCTGATGGATTGCTTGCCGGCTACGTCTGCGGCGATGATCCGTACGAGCACAAGCCGAGCCCTGCCCCATATCTGGCCGCGGCTGAGAGACTCGGCATCGCGCCTGAAGACATGGTCAAGTGCGTGGTAATGGAAGATTCCTCATCCGGCCTGCGCTCCGGCGCCGCCTCGGGGGCCACACTAATTGCGCAGACTGGCTGGATTCGCACCGACACTTCCGGCCTTGGTCAGTTTGCCTCCATCGACTCGTATGAGGGCATCGATGCGGCCGCGCTGGACGCCTTTGTGCGGCAGCGTTTGGGGGAGTAGAAATTTCGTTTGTATTGCGGAGTTTGTGTGGGAAACCCCCAGTCGACCTGATGTTATAGGCCGGCTGGTAGGGTGTTTGACGGTTTGCATATAACTGTCTGGTTCATTGGGCTGGCAGCTCAATACAAGATTTAGTACTCATAGGAAACACATGGGCTTCGTTAATTTCATCCTCGAACTGCTGAAGGATCCGCGTGCCGCGATTGCCGGTTGGATTGCCATGGGTGTGGCGCCGACCCTCGGCTTCATCTTCCTCATCGTATTTATCGAAACGGGTGTGGTGTTCTTCCCATTCCTGCCGGGCGACTCCCTGCTGTTCGCTGCCGGTGTGTTCGCCGCTCCCGATGCCGCGACCGGCAAGGCTGCGCTGCCGCTGTTCTGGCTGCTGCCGGTGGTCTGGTGCGCCCCGATTGTCGGTGACCAGTGCAATTACTTCATTGGCCACTTCTTCGGCCGCCGCATTATCCAGTCCGGCAAGGTGAAGGCCTTGACCCCGGAGCGTTTGGCCAAAACTGAGCACATGATTGAGAAGTGGGGCCCGCTGGCTGTGTTCCTGGGCCGTTTCTTCCCGTTCATTCGTACGTTCATGCCGTTCATCTCCGGTATTTCCGGCATGCGTTGGAGCCGATTCACCCCGTTCTCGGTGGCTGGCGGCCTGTGCTGGTCCACGCTGTTCACGCTGCTGGGTTACTTCTTCGGCAATATTCCGGCCGTGCAGGATCACTTCGAATTGGTGATCGTGCTGATTCTGCTGGTTTCGCTGGCGCCCACCATCATCGGTTTGCTGAAGGCCAAGTTCGGCAAGAAGAAGCCGGAGTCGGTTGCCGATTCCCAGCTGGATACGATGGAATCCGGTATCGAGAACCTTAATAAGTAGTTTTTGGTGCTGTAGGGTTCGTTTCTTTTCCAAGCCCCGTTCCGCATGTGATGTGCGGAACGGGGCTTTGTTGTGTTATCCACATTGTTGGTGGACAACATGCCGGGGTGTGGATAATTCGGCAAGCTGGAACCACAGAACCTGATTTCGGTTGAAATAGGTTGGCTCGCACGGTTCAATCTCCCTATGAATATCGACACATCCTCTCGCACTGTTCGCGTTGCTCGCTCTCCGGCAGCGGCCGTTTCGTCCCCTCCCCAGTCCGCTGGGGTCGGGCCCTCCCCGCCGCCGCGCTACTACACCCCTCCTCCGCAACCAATGGCTGCGTATGAGAGAAAACGGTCGAACAGGACTCCGGAAGAATCGTTCTCCACGAACGTGGCATTGCACAATATTGTGACCGTGACCTCGGGTCACGGTGGCGTGGGGCTCAGCGTCATGGCCTCTATGCTTGCGCTGACGCTCACGGAGCGTGGGCAAAGCTGCGTGCTGGTCGATGCCGATTTCGTGGCGGGATGCTTGGATCTGCTGCTTGGCCTCGAGCGTGAGCCGGGTCTGCGTTTCAGTCAGATAGACGCTCCGTTGGGCCGTATTGAAGGAGCGGCACTGCGTCATGAGCTCATTGACTGGGAGGGTATTCGTGTGCTGCCGTGCGATCCCTGGAGCACGCGGCAGCCTGAATGGTGGGAAGTGCAGGCCGTGATTCGGGCACTTGCCGAAACGCACGATATTGTCATCGTAGATGCCGGCCAGGGAGGCCTGATTGAAACAGTGAGTGACTTGCGCCATGGAGTGCAGGTGATGGCCGCGGAACTTTCAGTAATCGGTTTGGTTCGGGCCAAAGCCCATCGGCTCAGATTGTCCGCATGGGAATGCGGGATTCCCCATATTGTCGGCATCGAACCGAGAGGTACGCCGCGAGGTCGCGGGAGCGTGGATGTTGCCGAAGCCGAAGATTATCTGAGCGCTGCAGTGGTGGGTCCCATCCGTCTGACTTCCAGCTTGTGCGGTGATGTGCTTGAGGGATTAGGCATCCGATCCGTGCCCAAGGGAAGTCGTAAGGCCATCGAGGCACTCGCCGATGCGGTGGAGCGGGATATTCGCGCTGGTGCTCGGGCTGCCTGATTGAAGTGGGGATATCATGACGGCATTGCATCGCGCAGGCATGTTTTTCGGGTTATTGGATGAGCTTGCTTCAGATGATCGAGTCACTGATATTGCGGTGACTTGTGAGGGCCGCGTCTGGGCGGATCGTGGCAGCGGTATGCGGGAGCATATCTTGCAAGTGCCATTCCGATCGCCGCAAGTGGTGCGTGATTATGCGGTGCAGTTATGCGCGCAATTGGGGCGTCGCCTGGATGATGCGTGCCCTATTGCCGATGCCTCCAATATGCATGGTGTGCGTGTCCATGCGGTGATAGCGCCGTTAGTGCCGCAAGGGGCGTCGATTTCCATACGATTCCCCGGCAGCGAGGTGACATCGTTGCAGCGGCTTGCCCAGTTGGGCATGTTTCCTGCCGGCTGGATTTCGGTACTAAGCGGGCTGGTGAGCAAGAGAGCCGCCGTGCTGATTACTGGCGGTACCGGCGTGGGCAAGACCACCCTGGCAAAGGCGTTGCTTGCGCAGTGTGATGCGAATGACCGTATCGTCACCGTGGAAGAGGTGCGGGAGCTTGTCGATTTTGGCCATGGGAATCATGTTTCCATGGCGGCGAGGGAAGCGAACGTTGAAGGCGAAGGTGCGGTGGGCCTTCCCGATTTGGTGAAAGCCACGCTGCGCATGCGCCCCGACCGGGTGGTGTTGGGGGAATGCCGTGGCGAGGAGATTGTGGATCTGCTGAGGGCGTTCAATTCCGGTCACCGGGGCGGTATGACCACCTTGCATGCGAACAGCGTGGCGCAAGTGCCGAAGCGTTTGATCGCACTGGGATTACTGGCCGGGGTGGCTCCTCGTGCATTGGCCATGCTTGCCGAAGGCGCCTTCGATGCGGTGCTGCATCTTGAACGAGTGGACGGCCGTAGGCATATTGCACAAATCGGCACTTTGCACGCCTCGTATGGTGAATTGCAAGGCGTTCCATTGGTGGCTTGGGACGGTTCGGCCGAGCCTCGATATTCACCTCAGTGGCGTGATTTCGCGGCATTGTGGGGCTGTAGCTAGGGGGTGGGATATTGCTCTGGTGTGTGATGCTGACAATGGTCGCTGTGCTGATATGGCCTAGTCGCCAATCTGGGGTTGTTGATCGTCTGCGTGATGTGCGGAGTCTTTCTGGAAGGTTCAATCGAGGTGCTGGTGGAGGTTTCGTGAGCCGGAATGGGTGGGACTCGAACGTCGGAGGTGGTGCTGAGCGTAGAACGACAGCAGCATTGCCGAGGAGCGGAATCGCTCAGGTATTGGCCTCCGCCATCGCTCGCATGGCAGGTGGAGGAACGCTGGTGGAAGCGTTCGAGGAGCAATTCGGAGGACGTTTTGCCGTGCGCAGGCTGACCCCACAACGCCTGACCGACTTGTTTGAGCGGCGACGATTGCCGGACGAATCACGCGCGCAGTCCGTGCGTGCCGCCATGGGCGCTGCTGCGGCAGCGACAGTCAGCGAGGAATTGGGCTGCCGTGCTGTGCCCTGCTTGGAGGCGGTATTGGATGTCTACTCGCATATGAGATTGATGCAGAACATGAGGGCGCAGGCCTTCGCCGTGCCTCAAGCCACGGTTGGTTTGCTCAGCGCGTTGCCGGCAATCGCGGTTGTGTTGGGGAAATTGATGGGAGCTCACCCCTTGCTATTCTTGTTCGGTTCTCAACGCGGCCTAGTGTGTTTGGTGTCGGGCGGATGCTGCTATGTGGTCGGTCTGGTTTGGATGCGCGCCCTGATGCGAGACGGCTGACAGCTATCGGGGTGAGACGAAGATGATTGGAACATGCATTGCATCGGGGTGCGCGGCGTTCGCATGCTGGCTGAGCATGGTGAAGCCGCGTGCAGCCAGTCGTCTGCCTGACATTGGGCAATGGGCGAATCATGACGAGCCTGTTGTGGTTGCCGATGCGGCATGGACCATGCTGGTGCTGCGGATGGTGCAAGTGTCTCTGCGGCAAGGAGCCTCGGTTCCGCGGGCCCTTGATGTTGTGGGCCGCGCTGTTGGAGGCGCATACGGTCAATGCTTAAGCCGCGTGGGCGAATCATTATTGCGCGGCGTCTCATGGTCGGACGCATGGTGTGCCGCCTTAGCCGGGACGGATGCTTCGGCGGGGATGAACCATTCCGCTCGTTTGGGTGGCACAAAACGGCGAGGCCGGTCAGGGCAGCATGGCGATACGGATGGCGGTGCTGGTGACATCGTACTGGGCATGATCCGCGAGTCTTTGGAACCGGCTTGGTTGCAAGGGGATTCTCCCGGAGTGCTTATCGATGCTGCTGTCGAACAGCTTGATAAGGATGAGCGAGCGCGTATAGAACGTGCCGCTGCCCGTTTGTCCGTGCGTTTGCTGATGCCGACTGGCTTGTGCTTTTTGCCGGCGTTTGTCATTGTCGGAGTACTTCCAGCAATTGCTTCTTTCCTGATGTAGGTTTCTTCTGGCCTGTTTTGGTTGTCTCGTCTTGCGTTGTGCCATCGTCTTGCGTTGTGTCATGACGCATGGCTGGTGGTTATCCACTTTTGTTGTGGATGACACGCCGCGGTGTGGATAACTTGGCAAGCTAGAACCACATGTGCTGTTCGCTGATGCGCCGCACGCCGGATTGCTTCACAGTGGAACTCACCTCGCGTCACAGTGTTCGGCGCGAGGGCCAAACGCTATCGCACGGAGTCAGGAGAGCGCACGATTGATGTGGGCCTTCCCGTGGGGAAAGGAATACCGATGGACACGCACATTCCCATCATCGTTGATGGTCAAGCGGGCATATTTGCCCACAGCAAAGCCAAAATCGCCGAGCTCAATGCCCGTGCCAAAGAACGACTATGCCTCATGGATGCACGGATGCGCACGCTTATGGCTGAGCCGGAAGAAGGAGCGGCCACAGCCGAGTACGCGGTGGTGCTGATTGCCGCCACCGGGTTCGCGGCGCTTTTGGTCACCATTCTGAAGTCGGATGCCATTAAGACGTTGCTGACAAATCTGATCAAAAAGGCGTTGAACGTCGGGTGAGCGACTCGGGAAGGCAATGAACATGAGAAAAGGTCTCAGCAGATGGCTCGCCCGTTTGCCGCCTGTGCACAATGAGGGTGCGGCCACGGCCGAGTTCGCGGTAGTGCTGCCCAGCGTCATTGCAATAACGGGGGTGTTGCTGACGCTTACCCGAGTGGTTGCGGTATCCATGGATTGCCAAAGTGCCGCAACGGCATCCGCGCGTGAATTGGTGGTTTCTGATGATGAATCCGCAGCACAACAGGCTGCCGTGAATATTGTGGGAAGCCGAGTGGATGTGACTGTGCATCAGGAAGGCAGCTTGGTGCGAGTGGCGGTCGAATGCCCCGTTTTGCCAGGGCCTTTGAATGTGACTCCTACTCGGGTGCATGGTGAAGCTGTGGCTGCGCGGCAATAACACACACGGTCGGTCGGGAGGGGGAACGGCGATGGCGGCATGTATGCCACGTATGTCACGTCTTGAAGAAGGGTCAGGCACAATGGCCGGTGTCATGCTGGTCATGCTGGTTGGGGTGGCTCTTTCGGCAACGGCGTGCATTGGCAATCTGGTGGTTTGCCAAAACCGGGCACGTTCCCTAGCTGACCTCATCGCTTTCGATGCCGCCTATGTCGCATGGCATGGGTGGGCGGACGATCCATGCGCGTTCGCAGGTCAGCTGGCCGTATCCAATAGCGTCGCATTGCCCGATTGCATGGTGCAGTCGGATGATGTGCAGGTCACCGTGGCAGTGGATACTGCAGTCCCATTGACGCCGCGCGTGCAGCGAACGGCTCTTGCCGGACCGGCGGAATGCGATAAGGGAGGTGCTAGTGAGTAACCACACAGCATAAAACAGGGCCGCATTCTAGCGGACTCTCGTCATCCTTGGCTAAGGTAAAAGCATGAGCGAGAGTGAACACAACGAGCGCCGCAGCATCGTGGCAATGGTGGGAAACCCCACCTCCGATAAAGGACGCGGTACCAAGGTGGATGCGCAGGTGCTGAATCTGCTGGAAGAGGCAGGTCGCTCCCATAATTTTGAAGTCATCGACATTACCGGTACGAGTTTCGAGGATTCATTGCATCAGGCTCGTGAACGGTCGCATGAGTATGACTACTTGGTGGTGGTCGGTGGCGACGGCATGATAGCGCTTGGCGCCAATGCGGTTGGGTGCAGCGGCAAGCCTTTGGGTATTGTGGCCATGGGGTCGGGCAACGATTTCGCTCGCGGGCTCAAGCTGCCGGTGAACCGTATTGAAACCGCGGTGGAAGGCATCGTGGGCGCCATCGTGCGCGGTTCGCATATCGATGTGGACATGGGCCGTGTGACTTCCTTGGAAGGTGGTTATGCGGTAGATACGTCCACCGGGGAGGAATACGAGTGCGAGGGCGACAGGTCCGCTGAGTATCCGATCGATCGCTACTATGCCGGCATGCTCTCCTGCGGTCTTGATGCGAGCATCAATGACCGTGCGAACCATTCGCGTCTGCCGACCGGCACCATGCGCTATTTCTCGGCGGTACTGGTGGAGCTGACGCATATGAAGCGTTACGGATACCACATCAAGGCCACGTTGGCCGATGGTTCCGTGGACGAGAGGGACATCATCACCCCGCTGTTGACAGTCGCGAATTCACGGCATATCGGTGGTGGTATCGAGGTGTCGCCATACTCCTGTTTCTCCGACGGATTGCTGGATTTGGTGTGGATGGATCATGTGCCGAACGTGCGGGAGTGCGCAGTGGCTCTTGCGAATGCGTATAACGGCAAGCTGCTTGCCTCCGACGTATTTGGGTGGGAGCGGATTCGAGAAATCGAGGTCACTCGCGCAAACGAAGGCGATGAGCCTCCGGTGCTGATGGCTGATGGTGAATACATCGGGCATTTGCCGGTTCGTGTGGTGGCGGAGAATTGCGCGCTGCGCGTGCTGGTGCCGCCGGCCGTGGCGGCACGTGAGGTCGATTCCAGGCAGCAGGTGCTCGATGCCATCACCCGCGATGGCCGTGATCCCGTGACCGGACGCTTTAACTAGACGAAAATGCTTTGGCTCCCCTCTCCGAGCGGAGCTGTCGGCGAAGCTGACTGAGGGGAGGTCTGCCGCTGGCAGCGGTTATGCGATGTAGCTTTCGATGTGTAGCGTCTGTGCAATGACTTCCTTGATGGTGCGATCGCTGACACCGGGGTGTGAGCGGATCAGGGAGATCAGTCCCACGTTGAGCGTGAAGAACGTCTCGTGGACGTTGGTGATTGGCAGCCCATGCATCTGCTCGAAGTCACGCACTGTGGTCTGGGCGATATAGTCTGCGATGCGGTCGGCGGCCTGGTCGATGAATTTGATGTACAGTTCGGCGTTGCCGTCCTGGATCATCCGGTTCGAGAACGGGCTTTCGTCGGCAATGAGCGAACGCAGTACGAGAACGATTTCGTCAAGCGCCTTGTTCACGTTGCCGATTTCGCGGGCCTGGTTCCATTCCTCGAGCTTGGTGAGGATCTCATCGATCACATCATCCAGCACGGCGTCGGCCACGGCGTCCTTGTCGTTGAAGTAGTGGTAGAACAGCGATCGCGTCATGCCGACCTTGCTGGCGATGTCGGAGACGGTGATCTTGGAGAAGCCCTTTTCCAAGCAGATTTCGCGTGCGGCGCGCACAATGGACTCGCGGCGAGTGTCTCCGCGGTTGGCGCGCTTGTCCTTGAGAATCCGGCTCATGGGTGCCTCCTGAATGTAACTGATGTTGACACTATGTTAAACAAACGGGAGTACGAGGAAATACCGAACAAAATAACGTCAATTCCGAAACCGTGTGGTGCATGTCGCCCATGAGATCGCCAATATATCGACGAAGCAATGAACTGCTCGGAATGGTATATACCGAAACGATCTCTGTTATTTACGAAAAATTGAGTGAGGGGCAAGGTAGGTTAGTAGCTATGGCACTTGCACTGTATCGTCGCTATCGTCCGGACACCTTTGAAGGTGTGATCGGCCAGGACCAGGTCACGGTTCCTTTGATGCGAGCCCTTGACGAGGGCAGGCTCACGCATGCCTATTTGTTCTCCGGCCCGCGAGGCTGCGGCAAGACCAGTTCCGCGCGTATCCTGGCCCGTTGCGTCAACTGCGCCAAGGGCCCAACCTCGCATCCGTGCGGCGAGTGTGAAAGCTGCAAGGATCTGGCCACCGGAGGCCCGGGATCCATCGATGTGGTCGAAATCGATGCCGCCTCACACAACGGTGTGGACGATGCCCGCGAATTGCGCGAACGCGCCGGGTTCGCCCCCGCCCGCGACCGCTACAAGATTTTCATCCTCGACGAGGCCCACATGGTCACGCAGCAGGGCTTCAACGCGCTGCTCAAGATCGTTGAGGAACCGCCTGAGCATGTGATGTTCATCTTCGCCACCACCGAACCGGACAAGGTGATTGGCACCATCCGCTCGCGTACCCATCATTACCCGTTCCGTCTGGTGCCGCAGGAGGTCATGGGCCCCTATCTGGAAACGATCTGCGAGAAAGAGAGCATCAAGCCTGAGCCCGGCGTGCTGAAACTCGCGATGCGTGCCGGCGGCGGCTCCATGCGAGACACCCTGTCCGTGTTGGACCAGCTCATGGTCGGTTCCGTCGAGGGCGTCATCACCCATGATGCCGCCGTGGCTCTGCTTGGTTTCACTCCTGAAGCGTTGATCGGTGAGGCCATCGATGCGGTCATCGATCATAACGGCGAGGCCCTGTACGGCGTGACCCAGAAGGTCGTGGTCGGCGGGTTCGACCCACGACGATTCGTGGAGGATCTGCTGGCCCGCGTGCGTGACCTGCTGGTGCTGACTTTGGCGGGCGACCGCGCGGAATCCGTGCTGTCAGACACGGCCGAGGCCGAGGACATGGACGACCTGCACCGCCAGGCCAAGGCCCTTGGACTGAGCGCGCTCACCGCCATTGCGGATATCATCAACACCACGCTGGGTGCCATGACCGGTGCCATCTCCCCGCGTATGCGACTCGAATTGCTGGCGGCCCGACTGCTGGCCGGCAGCGAAAACGGGTTCGTTGCACCCGCTGCCGCTCCCGCGTTGGGAGCTCCCGCGCCAGCCGCAGGAGCTGTAGCCTCTGCCGCTCCCGCTACGGGAGGTGCCGCAGGTGGCTTTGCCGGCGCATCTCGCGGCGGTTTCGTCGGGGCCTCACACGGTGGATTCGCCGGCGCTGCACGAAATCAAGCACAGACGCAGACCGCGCCCGCAGCCGCCGCCCCTGCTGCGCCTGCATCTCCTGCTACGAATGCTGCGGCTCCAAGCTCCGACTCCCGATCCACTGATGAAAAGTGGAATGCAGCCGTTGCCGCATTGCCGCAGGCCATCCGCGAATACGTCACCAGAGACAAGGTGCCGACGGTGGCATTCGGCCCCAACCGTAAGGGATTGCCCTGCCTGTCCATGACCTTCGACAAGCCGCTCAGCCAGCATGCGTTTGCGCTCGCGGTGGATAACAGCGGCAAAAAGGCCGCAATCGTGGTGATGGATGCCGTACGCCAGGAATTCGGTGCCGATGCGGTTATCGCTCCTGCGGCCGTTGCGGCCAACGGTGAGCGAGTGGAATCCGTCAAGCGCCTGAGCCCCGAACAGTTGGCCAAGGTCAAGCAGCAGATTGCGATGGCCAAGGCGGGTCTGGCCGCTTCGAGTCTGGGAGCTGGCCTGGGCATGCATTCCGGCAGTGAGCCAAAAGCTCAGAAGCCGGCTGCTGAGGGGAACGCCGAAGATGCGGATGGCAGCCACCGAGCCTCTGGCGTAACGCCGGGAGGCGCTTCGAACAAGCCCGATTTGGATGATGACGATCCATGGGCCAAACCTGCCGCATTGTCTGAGGCTGTGGGCGAGCCATCTGCGTCTGCCGGTGAGCCGTCTGTTGATGGTTTTGCTCCGAGCAATCCAGACCCTGCATCTGCACAGGCGCCTGAAAAGCACCACAAGAAGCATGTCGCCGTGCCGGACATGAGCGATGACGTGGACCCATGGGCAACGCCGGCAGCGCCTGTCGCACACGCACAAGATGCGACCGCCAATACCCAGGCCGGCCAAGCTGAGCAATCCGCCGCGTCTGCTTCCTCGAACGTGGGTGCCCCGGCTGCGGATCCTGCTGTCCCAACGGCATCCGCTGACCCGTGGAACCAGCCGGTGCCTCCGCCTGCCGAACCGAAGGGTGACCCGTGGAACCAGCCTGCTGCGTCTGCGCCGCAAGCTGCGCCGGATCCATGGAATCAACCAGCTCCTCCGCAATCGGAACCGGATCCGTGGAATCAACCGCAGGGTCAGGCTCAGCGGCAGACCCCATCGCAGAGTCAGGGTATGCCGCAAAGCCAGAACTCGGGCGCTGCTGACCCGTGGAACCAGCCAGTGCCACCGAGTCCTCAGCCGCAGGTTGCGGCCGAGGACGATGAGTATTCGATGAGCGACCAGTCGCTTGGCGATGCCACGGCCATGAAGATGGATGATCTCAAGAAGCTGTTCGAGGTCAAGAAGGTCGAGGAGTTTGCGGCCGATGACCCGAAGAACCCGAAGAACATCCAGCCCGCCAAGAAGCATACGGATGACTGACCGCAGCACATCATACGAAACGAAAAACAACATGAGGAGCACACATGGCATTGGCCTATGACGGCGCCATCCAGCGGTTGATTGACGCATTCGGGCACCTGCCCGGAATCGGTCCCAAAGGAGCTCAGCGCATTGCTTTCTACATGCTGTCCGCCCCCGAAGATGAGGCCCGCGAGCTGGCCGAGGCCATCGAAGAGGTCAAGGCCAAGGTTCGGTTCTGTGAGATTTGTGGCAACGTGTGCGAGACGAGCCCTTGCCCGGTGTGCGCGGACCCGCGCCGCGACCGCAGCGTGATCTGCGTGGTCGAGGAGCCTAAGGACGTGATGAGCATCGAGCGCACCCGCGAATACCGCGGCCTCTACCATGTGCTCGGCGGCGCCATCAACCCGATGGCTAACGTTGGCCCTGCGGATTTGCGCATCCCCGGCCTGCTCAAGCGTTTGGAAGGCGATGAGGTCAAAGAGGTGATCATGGCGCTTGACCCGAACATCGAAGGCGAAGCCACCACCAGTTACCTGACCCAGTTGCTGCGTCCGGTAGGCGTCAAGATTACGCGTCTTGCCAGCGGTCTGCCGGTCGGCTCCGACCTCGAATACGCCGACGAAATCACCCTCGGCCGAGCCCTAGCCGGCCGCCGCGAAGCTTAAGCGGCATCTCTCTCCTTAGGTGTATCGTATTTTGTGTTAGTTTCCATATGCGGCAATTGCCGAACCGTCGTTGCCGTCCGCTCTGCAGATTGCCGTTGATCATGGGTTGCTTGCGACTAATATGACGATTATTTTGGCCGGCAGTAATGAAGGGTTCATGGAGAGCGAGGTGCTTGGCCGTAAAAGCCCATTGTATGGCCGACGCACTGCCCAAATCAGGTTGTGCCGTTCTATTACGCTGACGCAGCGAAATTTCTTCCTAACACGAAGTCGCAGGATTTGGTTCGTTATTACGCGACTTTTGGCGGTACTCCGTACTATCTTGCGCGTATCAATAAATCCGATGGATTCGAAGATAACGTACTTCGACTGATGTTCGACAACCTTTTAGCAAATGGTGGTGTAATGATCCGATTGCGCGGGAACAGACCGATATTGATGTGATTGCGGCTGATTCTCTGAGTAAGCAGATATTGATAGGCGAGTGCAAGTGGCGTAACTCATTTAATGAGACGGAAGCCGTTGAGCGGCTGCGTGGGAGGGCCGGATTAATCCGTGGTTACTTGCCGGAGACAGCTCGGTTTGTGCTGTTTTCAAAAAATGAGGTAGGTGAATCTATCCGAAATCGATACCGCGAGGATGAACGTATGTCGTTTGTGTCTGTGGACGACATGTATGCCGGATGATTATACGGATGGTGGCAACTCGCCTACTGGCTTCTTGACTGGCTCGGCAAGCACTCCCAACGTATCGTTGGCGCTTTCTCCGTCGTGGCGATGCCAGGGCCAGAAAGCGGCGTGATGCATGATGCGTGCGGGCTTGTGCCGCCGCAGTAGCCAGATGATGAACAGTCCGGCCAGCAGTATGCCGACACCGACCGCGATGCCAATGGTTCGCCCGTCGTGCACGTCGCGGGGTTCGGGGGCAGGCACAGGAATCGAGACGCGGTGCCCGGAGATCAACAGTCGGTGCGTGTTCACACCGTACGGCGTACAGGTCATCAGCGTGACGCGGTCCTCGCCCGGCGCGATGCGCAATTTTGAGGTGTCGTCCGGCAGAATCACTGAGATGTTATCCACCTTGTATCCCAAGGTCTCGCCCATGACTTCGATATAGAAGAAGTCGCCCTTCTTCACCTCGTCCAGGCGGGTGAACATCATGGCCTCCACCAGACCGCGGTGTCCGGTGATTACCGAATGAGTGGACTTGCCGCCCACGGGAAGCGATGTGCCGTAGAGATGCCCGGCACCAGAGGCAAGTGCCTCCTCGGAGGTGCCGTGGTAAATCGGCAGGTTGATGGATTGCTTGGGGACTTTGATGGTGCCCATCACACCGTTGCCGGCATCCAGTAGCGATTGGTATTCCTTGTCTTTCTTGGAGGCTGAGTCCTCGCCGCTGGCGCGTGACCCACCCTGCGCGGCCGAGAACGGATCGACCGCCTCACCCAGTACGGGCTGACCGGAATCGGCAAGCTTCTTGTTGTAGGCGCGTGCGGCTTTCAGCTTGTCCTCTGCCTGCGGGTAGGGCCATCCGGCCACTTGCTTGGCGCTGGTAGCAGCAGTGGCGGCCAGTTCCTGACTGGATTGGAATTGCAGAGCCAGCGGGAAACAGGCCACGCCGATGGCGGCGATGAGCAGAAGGATGGTGATGATGCGCATCGCCAGCAGATTGCGCTGGAGGCGGCGGCGTTCGGCTGCCAGATCGGAGACGTCGACGACCTCGTTGAACGGATCTTGGGTGAAAGTGTTGCTGGCTGCTGTCGCATCGGCTGCTGCTGAATCGTTTGTTGTTGTATCGACTGCTGCGTCGGCTATTGCTGCAGTGGATGCGTCGGCGGGTGCATTAGCGCGGGAACGGGCATGCTTGCTCTTCGGGCGTCTATGCAGAAAAGCCATTTTCTGTGTTCCCTCTCCCTATGCCTGCTGCCAGGGTGTGCGCATGCGTGTTTGCCTGTTGGCTGCCCCGAGTCTTGCTGTCACGCATGCCATCGAGTGTACGCCATCAATCGCATAACAATTTTCGCGGTACAAGGTACTCCGGAGAACCTGATCGCGTACTCGCCGTCATGGGCCCCGCCGACCTTTTTGGGGAACAGCACGCGGTAGGCGGCGAGCTTGTAATAGTACGTGTTCGCGCGCAGGTACTCCAATGCCTCCTGCTCGTCGCATAGTTCGAACGCGACGCTCCTGGCCTTGAGATGCGCTATCTGCCCCTCGGTTGACAGCATCGGCTTGGGCGAGGCGCCTGAGGTGTCGTCTTCTTGCGGTGGCCCTTCCGAGTGAATGGGATGTTGGTCAGGCATGGTATGTCCTTTCTCGCTGCGTCGCCCGGCCTCGGTGCCGGGCGGCGGCGTAGACGGGAGCATACCGGATTAAGCGCGTCCACCACCATGTTTTCGGACAATGTGGTTCCAGCTTCCCCGATCTTAGGGAGTTTCTCGCTGAGGATTGGGCGGCAACGGTGTTGAATGTAATTTTTGTACATTCAATGCACTAATTTGGGGCTGCGGACGTTTTCTTGGAGACCGAACGGAAAGATTTTCGTATGTTCAGTC
>OBWX01000042.1_pt1 | contig 100288 bp, 107 predicted proteins | sample 1476571 | NCBI WGS metagenome assembly OBWX01 (sample SAMEA2580139, study PRJEB22360) | human gut metagenome | biome: human gut; feature: human-associated habitat; material: faeces | place: Denmark | collected 2008/2010 | reverse complement strand
GCCTGTCGGAGTCGGGCCTGACGACCGGATGCCGCCAGGCAGCCGGGAGCCGAAGGTGTCCCCGCCTCCGGAAATCAGAACAACAGAAACGACATAACAGAAAAATGCCTCACACCATGACGGGCAGGAAGGGCAGCGCCGCAGGCGCGGCCCTCCTGCATTTCAGGCAGGCGTAAGCCTGCCAGGGTTTTCCGGCGGCCTGGCAGGCCATACCCCCGCCGGAGCGGGGGAGTAAATCACCGACGGAACACATGACCGTCAATAAAGGTGAAGGAGTCCAGGAATAAATCCCGCGCATACGCCTCATAGTCAAAATAGAGCGCCACCGTCTCCGGCACGTCAGCCAGCAGGCCGGTATCACTGGCGAACTCAACCGCAAAAGCCTCCTCACTGTCAGCCTCGCCCCACCAGGCATCGCGGAAGGTGTCAAAATCCGTCTCACCGGTATCCTCCACCCAGAGACGATAAGCCTCTTCGCAGCCTTCATCCCGTGCCAGGCGGAAGCCTTCAACCCAGGCCCAGTTGATATGGCATTCAGAGGCCATATTCCCCGGGAATCCCTCATAATCCTGAAACATCAGTTCAGGATCGGCTTCATCCTGGTGAAGAGCACGGCAGGCGGCGAAAAAGTCGCGCTCATCATCAAACGTGGTCAGGTCAAACCAGCGTCCGGCGATGCTTCCACAGTTGTATTTGTGCCAGGTTCCAACGTATACAGCAGGTGCAACAACAGACATTCCCGAATCCTCCATAGTCACATGTTCTGCGACACCGGGCGGTGCCGTGCCTCCATAAAAGCCGGGCGATAAGGCGGGGATGCAGGGGCGCAAGGGAAGCCGCAGCCTGACGCACACGGCTGACGGGAGTTGCAGGGTGAGGCCGCGAAACCTGAGCGGACGAACGACCGGAAAATCACGGCAGACGGGAAGGAGGGACCGGGTGACCGCAGCGGCGAAGCGTACCCTTGCATCAACGCCAGCCCGGCTAAGATGGAGGCACGGCACAGCCCGCACACGACGCTGAGGCCACAGAGCTGAAAACCCACAAGGCCATGCCCCGCATGGCCGGGTAAAAGCGGAGCCGCCGGCGACTTCCTTATTCCGGCGAGTGCAGAGGACACGCCGCATGACCTCCAGACCACCCCTGATATGAAACGATCATGATCGGCGTGTCCCTGCGTAAAATATACATGCCTGGTTCACCGGAGAATATCTGTGATATCCACAAGTTTTCTGTCGCGCAGCCAGTCCTGCGCTTCACGCACCACACAACTGTCCGGTTTCACCGCTTTCAGCGATGATGCCAGTCGCTTGATCAACATCACCAGTTCCCGTGTCTGTATGTCCGGCATTGTCTCCGGCGGAGCAGGGGGACTCTCATTTCCGACGCTCATCCCATGCGCTTCCAGTGTGGCACGGACAAACCAGGCGGCATCGACCAGTTGCTGTCCAATCCAGGCCAGATCGGCATTTCTGTCACGGGCTGCCATTCGCTCGCCCGACAGCGCCTTGCTGATATGGCTGCGCACCAGATTATCCAGGAGTGCCTGCGCTTCTTCCGGTGAAAAGCCACCTGGTATCTCTGTGCGCAACAGCCCTTTCCTGTACAGAAGCTGCAGCAGATCAACCTGCGACCGCACAGCAACTATCAGTACATAACGGACAACATTCGCACTGGCAGTGGTTTCTGTATCATTCAGCAGTTCTTCCGGATCGTTCCCCCCGGTGTTGCAGAGCAACGGCAACAGAGGTCGCATCCACGCGGGAACCTGGTATTTTTCGTCTGATTTCATCATATTACGTTCTCCAGCTTGTTCGGGATCATCCACTGCTCAAGTGCACGTACCTGTACCGGTGCACCACGACCTGCCTCACCGGCTTCAAAAATCAGCCGCCAGAGTGGTTCCTCCTGCCAGAAAAACCGGTCAAATGATGACAGTGATGGAAAACGCCCGCACCACCCCCAGAAAATCGTTTCCAGATCATGCTCCTCAACAACACCAGACCAGCGGGACAACCAGCTTCCGACCGTGGCGGGAGTATGAAACGCAAGGTCAATCTGCGCCTGAGCAAAACATGTCTGGTATTCCAGTTCCCGTCGTTCTGCCTCACGTTCCCGCTGGCGGCTGTATTTCTGCTCTGTCAGCGTGGTTTTCTGACGACGACGCTCACCTTCACGAAAAGGCACGGACGGGAACAGACGGTGCCCCGCATCGGATGGCAGGGGAAGAACACAGACTTCCCCAAAACTTTCAATCAGTTTATCCACGGCAGCCAGCCACAGGAGACGGTTGCCATGAAATTCCTCCTTCGTCAGCGCAGGGGCAAAAAAGCGGAGATCGGTCAGCGAAATCCGGCGACTGCCATTCAGGCAGCGAAAGAAAGCGGTGGCATAAGGCCATGCTGAAAGTGTGCGTCCCTGACGACGACGTTGTTCTGTGACAGCCACCGCCTGCATGGCGGCCTGTTGTTCTGCGCTGAGGGGGATCAGTGCCCGTGAACGTGCGCTCATGCCTGACCTCCTTCTGCCATCAGGATATGGATGATGTCGTTAACACTGTATCCCTGCGCATCCAGTGTCGCGGCAAGCGCCAGCGTGTGACTGATCGCGGCAGGCGTGAAGATATGTTGCACCTGAACGACGGCGAAAGGCTGTCCACCACCATTCACCAGAACCAGCATCCAGAGCTGAGAGACGTCTCCCGGCGAACATAATGCCAGGTGGAAACGTTCGTGGGCTGGCGTGAAACGAACCTGGACGGGGAAAAAGCCCCCGAACTCGCTGCCATACTCTCCGTTCATCATCCAGTTAGCCGGTGCGTCCACTTCACGCATCACCTCGTGAGTGAGATTACGGCGCATATCGCTTCCCGCAGCACGGATTTCTTCATATTCCTGGGCATTCATGGACTGCAGGGCATTCAGTGTCAGTTCGGTATTCATCATCGTATTTCTCCCTCTGCCGCCCCGTCTCCGGCGGGGCGGTGTGGTTGTTCATCAGGCGGCATCAGCCAGGTTATCGGCGCGTTCAGTGGCATCCGTCTGTGGACGTGGTGAACACATCCAGCCAGGCACCCAGCGGTTGTCTTTCATATGGAACTCTGCATGTTCAGCGGCATCGCCTTTCTTCATCTTCTCTGCGTCCCGTGCGGCACCGGACAGTCCGGCATCATTCAGGGCTGCGATAATCTGCGGCTTTTTCAGGTGTCCGAAGAAGTTTGCTTTCGTCGGCTGCCACCAGTCGCGCATGTGAAAACCGATGGCGCTCTCCAGTGAGTCAAGCGGACTGCGTGACGTGCGACCACACTCGCGGGTCTGGACACCGTTAAGGCTGCATGCGGTGCAGAAACTGAGCAGGGATAACAGCACCTCCTGACTGAGTGACAGGAACGTCGTCATGTCCCGTGACCATCCCTCCGGTAACAGGGCCGCAAGACGGGCTTTTTCTGCCATCAGCGCCAGGAATGCGGCACCTTCCTTCCCTGACGGCGCATCGCTGGTCAGCGAATAATGTTTACATTCCAGGCTGATTTGTGCTGGTTTACTGTACGCTCCGCTGTCAAACACATTCAGGCAGAGCGTCCATGCCAGCAGTGCCAGAGATTTGTCCGGTTGCTGCATCAGTGCTGCCTGGACTGCCAGCGTGCGTTCGGAAGACATTTTCGTCAGCAACGGCAGACTGATTTCCTCCACTGACGCTTTCTCCTGCACCTGTTCCGTGCGGTCAGCGTCATCAGTCGCGTCATCTTCACTGCGCAACTGCACACCACGCTGGACACATACGTTTCCATAACGCCAGGACACCACCACGCCACTTCCGGCACGCATCTCCGGCGTCCACGCCCTGACCTTCGCCATGCAGTCAATCAGCTTCATTTCTGCTTCCAGCAGGTCGGATTCCTCACACTGGTTTTCCAGCGCGTCGTAACGCGTCATCAGTTCGTTCAGGCGTTCTTCTTCTGCCTCCGTCAGCACCGCTTCCGGCTCCGGCAGACAGCGGTATGTTCCGGCATCCTCACGGCACTCACCGACAGGCTCCATGCGTCCGGCGCACCATTCCCAGCCTTCGGCTTCCCGAAGGTGTTCAGCGACAGCCTGGAGTTTTTCCAGCAGGGCAGCATCGAGCGCCACGCGGTCGACATAACCGTCCCCGTCATCGCTGAACAAATCAGTACGCAGTTCGTCAGATGAGAAAGCATCAGCCCCCACGAAGCGGAATTTACTGTTACCTGCCACCGCCACTTCACTTTCGGTCACCAGACGACGAATGGTCTGTACTTCCGGTTTACCGCCCCATCCCGACTGGCAGGCGGCTTCAAACACCTGCACCTGACGCGCGGTGTCGTTCTCCAGCGCCAGCGCCTGACAGTGCTCTGTGGTGATGCGGTCTTCTGCCAGCGCATCGAGGATGACAGGTGCAAGGTCTGCCAGTTTCAGCATTCGCTGAACGTGGCGGGGTGAATAGCCCAGCAAATCACCGATTTGTGCAGGTGTTTTGCCTTCCTGCGCCATTGCGCGGAATCCGGCAATCTGTTCGGCAGGGTGCATATCCCGACGCTGACCGTTCTCGGTCAGCGATGCAGCCGTCGCCAGTTCCTGCGGGATAACCTTCACGCGGACAGGCCAGTCCGCCGGAATGATTCCACGCTCTGCCAGCATATTGAGTGCTGCCAGTCTGCGACCACCTGCGGCGACACCGTGGCGGTCACCTGGCAGGGCATGCACGACCAGATTCTGCAGCAGGCCGACGCCTTTAATGGACTCCGCCAGTTCGCTGACTGACTCCGCAGAATACGGCACCGTGCGCACATTCAGTGGTGATTTAATCAGCGAGGCCAGCGGCACGCTCACTTCCTCCGTCTGCGCCAGCAGGGCAGACAGGACAGTTTCCTGCGTTTTTACAGATTTACGGCTTGCTTTGCGGGTGGTTTCTGGTTCACACTTCGTTACAGGCATAATCATCCCCTTATAATTGCTTATGTCCTGCCGGACGTTCGCGCGTCCGGCACCTCTCTTACTTAAGAATCCCGAAATCCCTGATGTACTGGTTCATCCAGTACCCGGCACAGTCCTCAAAATTCCAGGAGCGCCAGACCAACGTGCCATCCTGACGGACAACCAGGCGAAAATGCGTTCCCTGATCATCCTCGATAAAGACGTTCCGGTACTGTGCGGCAACGGCTTCCGCCTGTTCGCGGGTAAAGGAGCCGTCCGGCAGTCCCTGAAGTATTCTGAAATATTCGCTCATCCTCATATCTCCGGTGATGCCCCGCACAGGGCGGGGCGGTTGTCACAGTCAGCCCGATCAGAACGGGATGTCGTCTGAAAACCCGTAATCCTCCCCCTCCGGCGGTTGCGGCTGAGGCTCTGGCTGCGCGGCCTTACGTCCACGGCCTTTCGTTTTCGCGCCACCTTTTTTCGTCGCGTCAGCACTCTGTGGCTGCCCATTCTGCTGAGGCTTCGGTTGCGCCTGAGCGTTCTGCTGTGGTGCACGTCCCAGCATCTGCACGGTGCCCGTGGTCTTAACAAGAATTTCAGTGACGTAACGGGTGATACCGTTATCTTCCCAGCTACGGGTGCGAAGCTGACCTTCGATGTAGACCTGCGCACCCTTGCGCAGATATTCACCTGCCACTTCCGCGAGCTTGCCGAACAGCACCACGCGGTGCCATTCCGTCTGCTCCCGCATCTCCCCCGTCTGTTTGTCACGCCAGCTTTCTGATGTGGCCACCTGCAGGTTTGCCACTGCGCCCCCGTTGGGGATGTAACGGACTTCCGGATCATTGCCCAGACGCCCGACGAGGATGACCTTGTTGATACCACGTGCACTCATAAGAACCTCCTGACTGAAAGATGTGAGATAAACCGGATACCGGCGACGGGACGTTCATGTGCCCCTTCAGAGGAGCGAAAGCTCCTCCTGCCGTCCACTTCACAGGGGTTTCTCCCCGCAGTGGACCTTTCCGATGGGGGCCCGTTTACCGCCTCACGGGACAGCTGTCCGGGGGCGGACGCAAAATTTTTAGCCGGGTTCATGGCTAAAAATTTTGTGGCCGGTGCATCTCACCCTGGACAGATGGAACGGGAGGGGGTTACGTCTGCCCCCCGGAAAGTCCACAGCGGGAAACAGGCCGCAGGGGTGGCGGCAGGAGGGAAGACTGCTGCGCCATCAGGCGCAGTTTCCTCACACACCGTCAGGTGTGCAGGGAGCGCAGGTCACGGCGCGACAGGGGCGGCGCGACCGGAACGGTCGCTGCAAGCCGGGTTTTCACGCATCGGACCGTAGCGGCAGCCCGAAACCGCGCCAGCGGGTTCGGCGGAGACTGGCGGGTGCGCCAGCAGCTGCCTGTCGGAGTCGGGCCTGACGACCGGATGCCGCCAGGCAGCCGGGAGCCGAAGTGGGCGGTGCGACAGGAAGTCGCTTAACGTATTGTTTTACATTGATAAAACCAGCTATCCCATTAGCTGTAGCCTACCGGGACAGGCGTTGCCGGCAACGGCGGGGTCTGAAGCTCCCGGGACAACGAGAGCCGGGCGTCAGCCCGGGTAATGCCCCGTGAGGGGCTTTACCTTGCTGCAAGCATCATGCGGCAGGAGAGCAAGGCTGGTCAGAAGGGTTAACACATGTGAACTGTTGATAAACACCGTTATCGGCAACAGGCCAAAGATGCTGACAGGCCTGAACCAAAAGGTACGGGGTCCGGTTGCTACCTCGCGCACAGGGAGCACATGGGCGCAGAGACCCCCGGTGAAGAGACAGAACCCGCCCTGACCCTCTGTATGTTAAGCGGAACCTGGTAAACCCGTATCGCTGCCTCACAGGCAGGTGAACCGCAAGGAACACTGTTAGCGGTGCGGGCATAGGAGGACGGAAAAAGCGAATGCCCGGCTGTAATAACCGGGATACGGGGCAGGTTCCCCGACGCGAAAGCGGGCAGACTTCCGTCTGGTCTTTAATTGCATGAAAAGCTGTAAAGCAGTCAAAAGGATATCAGCGAGATGAATACACACATCAGTGTGTCCACGATACCCCACCCGACAGGCTGGCACACCATAAACTGGAAAGCATGCCATGCCCGGGTGCGAAAGCTACAGTTACGGATTGCAAAGGCAACCCGACAGCAACAATGGCGGCAGGTCAGAGAACTACAGCGCATCCTCACCCGCTCATTCTCCGGCAAAGCCGTGGCTGTCAGGCGTGTAACTGAAAACACCGGTAAAAGGACACCCGGTATTGACGGAAAAATATGGCACACACCGAAGGAGAAATGGGAAGGAATATGCAGCCTGAATCTGTGTGGTTACAGGCCACAGCCACTACGGCGAATACATATCCCAAAATCAAACGGCAAAACGCGACCGCTGGGCATACCCACAATGAGGGACCGGGCCATGCAGGCACTGTGGCTGCTGGCTCTGGAACCCGTATCCGAGACCACTGCTGACCATAACAGCTATGGTTTCAGACCAATGCGCAGCACGCATGACGCCATTGAGTCCATTTTTCTGCGGATGAGCCAGAAAGTATCGCCCAAATGGATACTGGAGGGCGATATTAAAGGGTGTTTCGATAACATCAGCCATGACTGGCTGCTTTCCCATATTCCGATGGACAGGAGACTGCTTAAAAAATGGTTGAAAGCAGGTTACATGGAAAGAGGCGTGTTTAACCATACGAACAGCGGGACACCGCAGGGAGGCATCATATCCCCTGTTCTCGCCAACATGGCTCTGGACGGACTGGAGAAGGAACTGATGCAAACGTTCAGGAAAAGTGGTTATCACAGTGCAAAGCACCAGGTGAATTATGTGAGATATGCTGATGATTTCATCTGTTCAGGCAGCTCCCGTGAATTGCTGGGAAATGAGGTCAGACCACTGATTGCAGCTTTCATGCGCGAACGAGGGCTGGAACTGTCGGAAGAAAAAACAGCGATCACACATATAGATAAAGGCTTCGACTTTTTAGGGCAGAACGTCAGGAAGTACAACGGTAAAATGCTGATTAAACCGTCGAAGAAAAACCTGAAGAACTTCCTCTGTAAAGTCAGAGAAATAATTAAACGCAATCCGACGCTCCCGGCATGGAAACTGATAGGCCAGCTAAACCCGGTGATCCGGGGATGGGCTACCTATCACCGACACGTCGTGGCGAAAGAAACATTTAATTATGTCGACACCCAAATCTGGCGAGCTATATGGCGATGGTGTGTAAGAAGGCACCCCCGAAAAGGATTGCGGTGGATCGCCGGACGATACTTCTCCTTTGAAGGCAGGCGCTGGATCTTTAAAGCCATAACCCCGGAAGGGAAAATTCTGACACTCTTCCGGGCAATGGAAACACCGATAAAGCGCCATATAAAAATCAAAGGCGAAGCAACACCATACACCCCCGGAATGGAAATCTACTTTGAACGTCGTCTGGATCTAATCTGGAAAGGCAAATCAAAGAAGATGAAGACAGTAGTTCAACTCTGGAAGAGGCAGGGGAAACACTGTCCGCAGTGCGGACAACCCATAACCAACCAGACCGGATGGAATATACATCACCGGATCAGGAAAGTTATGGGCGGCAGTGACGAACTGACCAATCTCGAGTTGTTACATCCGAACTGCCACCGACAGTTACACAGCAGGGAAGCCGGTGCTCACCGAAAGCACTTATAAAGGCTTGAGCGGAGTGCGGGGAAACTCGCACGCTCCGTTCTTAGGGGGCGGCGGCGCAGCAATGTGCCGCTGCTACCCGACCAATAAAAGACAGCCAGAAACGGTGACAGTGTCACGGAATATCACACCTGTTCCCTGCATACAGCCATACACTACCTTCTGACCGGAAAGCCGGGCCGGCAGCGCCGCAGGCGCTGCACCCCGCATTTCCGGCAGGCGTCAGCCTGCCAGGGGTTTTCGCGCGGGCTGACAGGCGGCCTCCACCGCCTGCCCTGTATCACCTGTTTCTGCTGCCCTGAAGGATATAGTGACCACCGAGGAAAACCGCCTGCTGATTCGCCACAAAATCGCAGATTTCATCAACAATCTGCGCAGTGGTGAGCGGTTTCTGCCCCATTTCACGACGCCGCGCATTAATCACGGCCCTGTAATTACGCAGAATTTCGCGGGTTTCTGTGCTGATATTCATGACATCGTCTCCCCGTCCAGCGCCTGTAACACAACGTCCATTGCTTCGCGTTCCTCCCTGACGAATGCGTCACCGTCGCCCCCGTTCTCACTCCCGACGGCATACAGGCGCTTCATTTCACTGCCTGCCAGCGCCATCACTTTTTCCAGCATCACCGCCGGGACTGTCACCTGACGGCTGGCGCGCTTTTCTTCCATCAGTTCACGAACAACGCCGTGAACAACGCTGACATCCGCACCATATTCAAAGGCATCGTCCAGCCGCTGCATGACGGTTTCCAGCTCATCGTCTGTCAGACTCCAGTCCTGGGCTATGTGACGCACATCCCCACGGGTCAGCACCACGGCAAAAACGCATTCACTGTCCGGCACATCTGTATCCAGTACATCACGGATAATTTCTTTAACAGTACAGTACATGTTCTCGTCTCCTTTACAGGGGCGGCATTGCCGCCCCGTCCGTTAATCAGTCCAGTGCTGCGTAAATCGCGTTGCATTCAGGGTGAAATTCGATGTGACGCCACAACTGCGCATCGCGCATCCGGTAAAGCTGGGTCAGTCCTGCATCCCCGCTGTCGTGGTACAGCCACAACTGGCGGTTAATCACAAGGGAGGTAAGGATGATGCCTGCGGCATCAGCACTCACGGTACGGTCAAACCAGTTTGCACCGTTCACCATGTGGAAACGGTCACCGTCCGGCATCATGTAACCGCCACCGTCCGGCAGGCGGATGAAGTGCCAGAATCCGCCTTCATATTCCGGCATCATTTGTTTCGCCAGCGCGTATACAGACGCTTCGGCATACAGAAAATCCTGGCCAAACAGGTAAGGCAGAAAAGACAAACGGTCGCACTCTTCAACGTTCAGAGTGACAGGTTTCGCATATTGCATGATGTTTTCCTCCGTTGTTCACATATTCCGCGACACCGGGCGGTGCCGTGCCTCCAGAAAAGCCGGGCGATAAGGCGGGGATGCAGGGGCGCAAGGGAAGCCGCAGCCTGACGCACACGGCTGACGGGAGTTGCAGGGTGAGGCCGCGAAACCTGAGCGGACGAACGACCGGAAAATCACGGCAGACGGGAAGGAGGGACCGGGTGACCGCAGCGGCGAAGCGTACCCTTGCATCAACGCCAGCCCGGCTAAGATGGAGGCACGGCACAGCCCGCACACGACGCTGAGGCCACATAACTGAAAACCACAAGGCCATGCTCTGCATGGCCGGGTAAAGCGGAGCCGGCGGCGACTTCCTTTGTGCTCTGTCCGGGGACCGGCAGGAAAAAGGCGGGGATTTTCCCCGCCAGTGTCATCATTTCCGGATTTTTGCCAGGGCATCCGCCATGCTGCGGATTTCGGTCCGGGCTTCCCGGACCACCTCCCGCAGAACACCACGGTCAAACCAGCGGCGGGGCGATTCATCAGGTATACGCAGCACATCGCAGGCCAGCCCACTGGACAGGATATGCTCAATACAATCGCTGACCAGGTACATTTCCACCGACGAAAAACGTGCTCCCCGGTTCACGATGGCATCGAGCACCACGGGCAGGTTTTCGTCATCTTCATCGAGCCAGCAGGGGTGATCGCTTTCCTTCACGACCAGGCGAAAGCGGCGCGTCTGGCGGGTCAGCAACGTCTGACCGGTGGTGGTCAGCGCCGCACGGATACGCCGCGCATCGTCTGCCACCTGGTAACAGATGCTTCGTACCGCATCGTGCACCGCATCAAGAACAGCCCTGATTTCGTCTTCGGTCAGCCATTCTCCGGCATACGGGAAAGACACCTGCGTTCCGTCTGCCGGAAGTACCGGCAGCGATTGCCACTGACTGCCGGACAGTACCAGTTCCGCCCCGGTTCCGGTCAGTCTCTGAATGGCGGAGGCCAGGAGCGGCGGCAGTACGCCGCCGTGACGGTTGATAAGTAACGTCGCCAGCCGGGGCGCATCCAGCCGCACGTAAATGCTGATCCAGCCCGGATAGTTCGGATTTCGCTGGTCAACATCCGTCTCTTCCGGCCAGCCCTGCGCCAGCAGCAGGTTACGGGCGTGACGACAAACCAGTGCATTCAGCGTTTTGTTCATGATTAAGCGTTCTCCCTGTATCGCCGCCCGCAGGGCAGGCGGCGATAACATCAGTTGTTTTCGTGTGTGTTGTTTTTCAGCAGGGTGCGGGCCTGATTAATCACTGCCTGACGGCGGGTAACACATTCCGGGACGGCAAGGCCGTTATCACGGGCGGCCCATTCACGTTTCCACAGTGCCTGTTCAGCGGTCTGAATCAGGGACGCCAGCAGTTCAGCAGGGACGGTCACCAGGCGGTTTTCGCTCACGTTGCTGATAATCTCCATCGCCGCGGCGGAAGAAATACCGGACTCAGTCCGCTGGTCTTCCGGGATGTCCTCCAGGTGCGCCAGGACAGTCCTGATTTCATGATCGGTCAGAGAAATTTCCATACCGTCGGCCAGTGCCTGAATCTCTTCCGGGGACCAGATAAGCAGCATCAGCGGCGTGTTTCCCGGATACTTTGCTGCCAGCTCACGGCAGAGCGTTTCGCATGTTCCGTACATTTCGTCTCCTCCTTAATCTTTGAAGCACGCATCCAGTTCAAGAATTTCGGTATATGCCTCCATCAGGAGGCGGTTTGCGCGAAACAACGTCTGACGCACCAGACGTTCCGGCAGGGTGTCAGCATTAAAGCTGTACCGCCGCTCCATCTCATTCATGGTTGTACGCAGGTCACACATGGCATTGGCCACCTCCGCCACTTCGGCGCGAAGTTTTTCGTGTCCGGCATAGTTCATTTACGCAGCCTCCGGCATAAACCAGTCATCATTCGCGGCCCCCTGCTGCATGGCCCGTTGCACGGCGGCAAGGCGTTGCTGCCCGACACGGTGATACTGCTCAAGCAGCTCGATACCGATATACCGGCGTCCGGACTGGAGGGCGGCGACGCAGGTTGAGCCGCTGCCTGCAAACGGGTCCAGCACAATTGCGTTCGGGTGTGTGAAGCTCTCAATCAGCGGTTGCAGGCTGGTAACGGGCTTTTCCGTCGGGTGATGGCGATTGCCTGAATATTTCCAGCCCAGCACGTCCGGCAGCGGGTTTTGTGGCAGACGTGGACGGCCTTTTGCCAGGATGTAGGCGCATTCGTGGCGATAGCCCACATATGCGGCCTTCGATGTGTAGTTTTTGGTGAAGACCAGGTGGCCAACCACGCTGAATCCCGCATTTTTCCAGGCGGCCATAAAGCGATCGACGCGGTTCCAGCCATAGAAGCTCACCATTAACGCGTCTTTTTTGAGTACGCGGTACATTTCATTACAGGCCGGTTGCAGCCATTCATCGGTTTTATCGCCGGCGATGGTACGCCCCTGTCGGTCACGAAAACCGACGAGATATGGCGGGTCGGTAAGGATGAAATCGACAGCATTGCCCGGAAACGTGGCCATAACACGCACGCAGTTACCCTGGATAAAACGGGACATACAAAACTCCTTCTCTTACAGAGGGCACCGGGAGGGCGCCCCTGTGGCGCCCGTTCCCCGCTGCCTGTGGGCTGTTCACCGCGTCCGGTAACGGGTCAGGCCGACCGTGGAATACCGCAGCCGTCGTCTTTTTGACGGCGAGGTTATGCCGCGAAAGCGGCTTGAAGGGCGTTCATCAGAAAAGGGCGACGGGCTGGCGTACACTGTCACCGACGCCAGCCGGGAGCGGTAAAAGCGCCCGTCCCGTGCCCGCCGGACGCGGGACACTGACCACAGGCAGCGTTTATGCCGCGCCGCGTCAGCCGGCGCAGTAAAAAGAGGAGCACGGCGACATCCTTTGTCGGAAAAGAAACGGGCGGTTTCCCGCCCGTCTCCGTCATACTTCATCCGCCATAATGCGCCACATTGTCGACTATCCACGCAGGTCCGGTGACTTCCGGCAGCTCATCGTCATCTGTCGGGGAAGACCATTCCAGTTCCCCCCACAGCACATCAACGAGCTCTCCGCGCTCATACAACTGCCAGCCACAGAAATCACAGCCCTGTTCGGCATACCAGTGCTCCAGCGTGCAGCTGAAACGGCGGCTTAATTCTGCAATAACGTCGCTTTCCGGCTGACACCACGGCGTGTCGAAATCAACCTGAATGAAGTTGTCTCCCTGACTGCTGATATTCACCTCATACCCCACAGGCCACTTCACGCCATACTGTTCCGTATACCAGTGATATGCAGAAGGAACACCGTTCAGAACACCACCGTTAAAGCCATTCACTTCAACATCCAGGCGGGTGGGCAGAACCGTCAGCAGGTCAAACGGCATGGTTTTTTCCGGCAGTACGTTGTCACAAAGACGGTTCCACCACACCGATACATCCTCGTTACTCCAGAAGCCACACCAGTCACCTCTTTTTGCGGTGAAAAGTGCGGTGATGGTATCCCTGACATCGTCCGGTAATCCTTCCCAGCGACGCTGTCCAGTACCGCTCTGCAGCCAGAGTTCATGCAGCATCAGGCAGTTTTGTTCATCCAGTAGCACACCGTTCTGCAGGTGTGTCAGCCAGCGTGTGAACGCGATATTCTCCGGCGATACAACACCACGTCCGGCAGCCGTCAGTCCGGGGCACGGTTCAAACTGCACATCTTCAGTGGTCTGCAGAAGTCCGGCACTTCCGGCCAGAAACAGCTGAATACCTTCATTTGTGGCGCGGCGATAAAACGGTGTGACTGCGCCGCTGGCCAGTCGTTTAATCTCAGCGATCTGTGCCGGTTCACCAGAAAAATACATACGATTCGAGCACCAGTTTGGCATGGGAATTCTCCTCTCACATGCGGCCTCCATCAGGCCGTGCCGCACCTGTAACCGGGCGACCGCATACGAATGCAGGTGCGGCCCCGAAGCCGCAGCGCGTGGAGGAGGAACGACGAAACGTGACCGGGTGAGGAGGCCGGCGACAGCGACACACTTGCATCGGATGCAGCCCGGTTAACGTGCCGGCACGGCCTGGGTAACCAGGTATTTTGTCCACAGAACCGTGCGCAAAATGCTGTGGATAAACTGGACACAGCAGTCCACAGCAGGCATACAGCCACACGCTCAGAGAATTGAGCGTTTTTTAGTCACAATAATGACATTTGACTGTGTGTGGATTCAGTTATTAGAATACTGTATATGCATACAGCAATAGAAAAGGGAGATGAGAACATGATCCGCATTGAAATTCTTTTCGACCGCCAGAGCACAAAAAACCTCAAATCAGGCACACTTCAGGCGCTACAGAATGAAATCGAACAACGTCTGAAACCACACTACCCGGAAATCTGGCTGCGTATAGACCAGGGCAGCGCCCCGTCTGTATCTGTCACAGGAGCCCGCAACGACAAGGATAAAGAACGTATCCTGTCTCTGCTGGAAGAAATCTGGCAGGACGACAGCTGGCTGCCTGCAGCATGAGTACCGTTTATCACCGTCCGGCTGACCCTTCAGGCGATGACAGTTACGTGCGACCGTTGTTTGCCGATCGTTGCCAGGCCGGTTTTCCTTCGCCTGCCACTGATTATGCTGAGCAGGAACTGGATCTGAACAGCTATTGCATCAGCAGACCTGCAGCCACCTTCTTTCTGCGCGCCAGCGGTGAATCGATGAACCAGGCTGGCGTGCAGAATGGTGATCTGCTGGTAGTGGACAGGGCCGAAAAACCACAACACGGGGACATCGTTATCGCTGAGATCGACGGTGAGTTCACCGTCAAACGACTGCTGTTGCGCCCACGCCCGGCACTGGAGCCGGTTTCAGACAGCCCGGAGTTCCGCACACTGTATCCGGAAAACATCTGTATTTTTGGTGTTGTCACTCACGTGATACACAGGACGCGGGAGTTACGCTGATGTTTGCACTGGCTGATATCAACAGTTTCTACGCCTCATGTGAAAAAGTTTTCCGCCCGGACCTTCGCAACGAACCGGTCATCGTACTCAGCAATAACGATGGCTGTGTGATCGCGCGCAGCCCGGAGGCAAAAGCCCTTGGCATCAGAATGGGGCAGCCCTGGTTTCAGGTGAGACAAATGCGCCTGGAGAAGAAAATACATGTATTTTCCAGCAATTATGCGCTGTACCACAGCATGAGCCAACGGGTTATGGCTGTTCTGGAGTCGCTTTCTCCCGCAGTTGAGCCCTACTCAATTGATGAAATGTTCATTGATTTGCGGGGGATAAATCATTGCATCTCTCCGGAGTTTTTTGGTCATCAGCTCAGGGAACAGGTAAAAAGCTGGACAGGACTCACCATGGGGGTGGGCATTGCGCCTACAAAAACGCTGGCTAAAAGTGCACAGTGGGCAACAAAGCAATGGCCACAGTTTTCCGGTGTGGTCGCGCTGACGGCAGAAAACCGTAATCGGATCTTGAAGCTACTGGGGCTGCAGCCAGTTGGTGAGGTCTGGGGAGTAGGACGCAGACTGACGGAAAAGCTGAATGCGCTGGGTATTAACACAGCACTGCAGCTGGCGCAGGCTAACACGGCATTCATCCGGAAAAACTTCAGCGTCATTCTTGAGCGTACGGTACGCGAACTCAACGGCGAGTCCTGCATATCCCTGGAAGAAGCACCACCGGCAAAACAGCAGATTGTCTGTAGTCGCAGTTTTGGTGAACGAATCACAGACAAAGATGCCATGCACCAGGCTGTTGTTCAGTATGCAGAGCGGGCCGCAGAGAAACTACGTGGGGAGCGTCAGTATTGCCGGCAGGTGACGACATTTGTACGGACATCCCCCTTTGCAGTAAAAGAACCCTGTTACAGCAATGCCGCTGTGGAAAAGCTTCCATTACCCACACAGGACAGCCGGGACATTATTGCCGCAGCATGCAGAGCGTTAAACCATGTCTGGCGTGAAGGGTACCGCTATATGAAGGCAGGAGTCATGCTGGCTGATTTCACACCATCGGGTATAGCGCAGCCGGGATTATTTGATGAGATCCAGCCCCGTAAAAACAGCGAAAAGTTAATGAAAACACTCGATGAACTGAACCAGTCTGGAAAAGGGAAAGTGTGGTTTGCGGGGCGAGGAACCGCCCCTGAATGGCAAATGAAACGGGAAATGCTCTCGCCTTCGTATACAACACAATGGACTGAGATCCCCATTGCTTCATTCTGATATATCAGAATAATTTTTGCATTTTAAGGCGCACATCATTCATTGCCTCCTGCACCGAATCAGTAGCAGAAGGAGGCATTTTTTCAGCAGATTGCAAAGCACCGAGTTCAGTCAACACAGCTCTGATATCGGCCTGAGAAGGCTTCCATCCTGTCGTCTGACTGAGTAAGGTTACAACCTGATCTGCTGAAAACTCCTCGCTCAAAATGGCAGTCAGCAATACAGGCAGGCGAGGATCAAGTTGGTGTAACGCCATTCCAGAAATAAATGCATTCCGGAACAGCTCACCACGCTCAGAACGCGGAACGGACTCTATCGCTTCCAAAGTTTGAAAGTCTGCAGCTTTTTCCGGATGCAGATAAAGTGTGAATTTTTTCCTTTTCCGTTCATCGTCCACAATATTACTCCTCTTTGAAAGCCGCGATAGCTTCAACCAGTGCTGTCTGTGGCGACTCCATCATCACTACTTTTTGCCCAAGATGGTGCCATGCCGTTTTTATCGAATCATAGATCAACGGGGCCCCACCACCGACAACATAAACACGATTCACATGATGAAAATCACCGAGCTCATTGACTACTTGCTCCCCCAGACTGGCAATAGCCCCCTCAATGGTATTAAGGACCAGATCAGTTTTTGTTTCGTCATTTATAACCTGCCGAACAAAGTCCGGGTCATTACGACGTTTAATCAATTCATCTGCAACGAGGAAACTGGTATCACTGGATGCCATGCGCAATGCACTCATTGCAGCTTTCGTAACTGAAGACACACCAATGCCAGAATTACCATGAATGGCACTTACAGAGTCAAATTGACCAACGATAACACCAACATCAAGCGTAGTGCCGCCAATATCAACTACCAGCGATTTTTCGAACTGACCAACTTTATCCATGACCAGACGAGAAAACACAGCTGGCAATGATTCAGGCATCACATCAACGTGTTCAATGGTGAAAACATCGCCTTTATTAAGACGAATCGGCCTCATTAAATTCTCAATTTTACGCTGAATGTTGAGTTCATTTTTTTGACACTCTTTCGTGTAGAACTCACTGATAGGCAAAGTCACAGTCAATGATACAGGCTGAGGCGCTAATCCACTATTCAGTAAAGCGTGATGCACAGCTAACAGGTTAACATCCGTATATTGATACTCAATATGAGTCGTAAGAATAGATTGGTTGCTAACTTCATCATACGTGTATTTTTTACCATCCAGTTCATAGTTAAATGTCTGGCGAATCCCTAACCCGTCAACCTTCCATCCATGACGAAATGAGTTTTGCGACAACGACTTACAGATTTTCCCATTGTCATTCCATGCCAACTTGATTGTTGTTGAACCATCATCGCAGTATACGTTCATCTATAGCCCCTTAAATACTCAATCTGAGTAAATCACTGTTTCTGGTTGCAAGGTAATACTCAATTTGAGCACTATCATAGTTATGAAATCACAAAACACAAGTAATATTTATTACATCATATGACATACTTCATATTTCATACTTCACAAATATGAATGCATGTTGACACATCAGGTTACCGTGTCAAAATATCATCATACTTCACACATCACATTTATGAGGTTGCAATGATTACTGTAGTTGGTGGGAACAAAGGTGGTTCAGGGAAAACTACCATTGCATCAAACCTGGCTATTGCTCTCGCAAATAAAGGAAGGGAAGTCTGCCTGTTAAACGGAGATCTACAACGAACAGCCGCAAAACATCATGCGGAACGAGAAGCTGCAGGACTGTTACCAGCAATAACCCTTGTTGAGAAATTTGATAACCTGACACAAACACTACAGGCTCTGAATGAAAAGTTCGATGATGTAATAGTGGATGTCGCAGGAAGAAACTCAAAGGAATTCATAACGAGTGGAGTTGTCGCACATCAAATAATTGCGCCACTACAGTGTTCTCAACCAGATCTGGATACTCTTACAGAACTAGAACAACAGATAGACGCAATGCGTAACCTTAACCCGGAACTTAAGGTTTATTGTTTACAAAGTATGGCAACAACCAATCCGGTTTTGAGGGGAAATGAGAGAAAAGAATTCCTTGAATATCTTGAAGAATTCCCAACAATTCAAGTCCTGGATTCAGTTATTTGTTTCAGAAAAGTCTATCGCGATTGCATGAGCAACGGCACCGGTGTAGTAGAAACGAACAATACAGCAGCCAGAGCAGAAATTGAACATTTAATGAATGAGGTATTTGGCCCATGGTGAAGAAACCCAGCCAGCAAGCATTAAACAGAGCTGCAGTTACGGTAGAACAAGCAGAGGCTCTGGCTCAGCGCCTTGCGGATAAACCATACGGCGCGCCGGAAAAACCCGAACCAGAAAAACAATGTCGGACGACAATCTCTCTTGGTGAAAGCATGCTTGTCACAATAGAAGATCTGGCATTGAGGAATAAACGCAATGGTAAAGATCCAAAAAATGTAAGTGCCATCGTCAGAGTAGCCCTTGAGCAATACTTAAAAACACTAACGTAATAATCAAGAAGTTATTACTTATGAAATCACACTTGTGAATTCACACTGGTTAAGCCCCCTTGCATACAAGAGATCACATATTGCAGTGGTCTCTTCTTTTATAGAATAAATCACAATTCATAATTATGATTTGTGACTTATGCGTGTCTGTTTTTCAGCATTGTGACAGCATCGGACTCAGGCATCGAAAACTGCACCCTGTGCCTTGCTGCCACATCGAGCGCAAACACCTTCGTGTACACCTCTGTCGAACTAATCGACTTGTGCCCCATCAGGCTCTGCAGCACCTTCAGCGGAATACCAGCATACAGCATATGCATCGCGTAGGAATGGCGGAAAGTATGTGGGGTAACCGGCACAGAGAATGACACCCCGTCAGCGGCCGCATTCTCCACTGCTTCATTCAGCCAGGTCCGTACCGTCCGGTCAGTGACCTCCCAGATACGCGCCTTTTCGGTTCTGCCGGTACGCTTATTACGTCGCTCGAGCGGAATCTTCAGCGTGGCCACCATCATTTCCAACTGGTTCACGTACTGGCTGTCTGATAGCGGAACCAGACGATGGGCCTGACTGCCGGCGGGCAGACGTCCTGCTGTTCTGGCAGCCTTCTCGGCACGTTGCTTCAGCGTGGCCAGCTGTACGAACGGATATGGCGGTGCCAGCGAAAAATCCCCTCGAGTAAGCGCCAGCGCCTCGTTAATGCGGGCGCCCGTATTCCAGAGGGTGGCCAGCAGCATCTTACGGTGCAGATCGGGCACATAGTGGAGCAGGGCGCTCACTTCCGGCGCCAGCAGGTATTTCGGTAGTTCGTCCTGAACGAGCGCCATCTGCCGCAAGGCCAGTGCTGCGGGATAGTCGATGGTCACTGGCAGGGCGGCCATTGGGCCCTGAGAAGTAGCTGAAGGTATGAGGCCAGTCATGATCGGTATCTCAGTATCATTAGTTGTTCAGGTAAGTCTGATGGATTTTTCGCGCCGTTTCTGGCTGTCAGAAGCTGTCCAGAATTTGATTCCATTCGGCTTTACAGTCCAGCAGGTACCGGAGGCCATTGTCGACCCCGTCAAGTAAATCGGAAGCCTCTCCCATTTTTTCCCCAAAGCGGCGGGTGTTGACGTAATGAATTCCTTCAAGGCTCCGGGTGCCGTCATTTCTCCTGGCATATCGGAAATCTGTCGCCCGTTCATCCGCTTGGTGAAGAGCTTTAACCACCTCTTTGACGATTTTAAAATCGGAAGGCCGGTAGCTGTCATCAACTTCCAGGATCAGCTTTTGTGCCAGCGGCCATAGATTATTCAGGTTATGGTCATCTTTTTTGTACTGGTGTTTATCCGGGTCTTCTGCCAGTGCAAGGGCCAGTCCGATAATTTGTTTGATAAGGAGCTCCAAGTGATGTCGGTAGAGAAACAACACCGGATAAACCAGAAAATCCTGGTCCCGCCCGGATTCATCAATGTGGTTAATCAGAATATCAGCAGCTCGCCTGTAACCTTCGGTGTAAGCTGTACCATGATCCGGCATGTAATTCAGGCAGGCATTATTGTGCCAGTCGCTGTCGCTGGCCAGCAGCCCCGGTTCTAACGTTTTTCCCTTTTTCATTTCAACTCCAGAATCTTTTAACAGCCCCGGTTCGGTACCTTATCCGGAAATCCCGCCTACTGTATGTATTCAGCGGTCAGCCGCCAGTTCTTCAGCCAGCTTCACAAACCCTTTGTGCTCAGTCTGCAGGTACTGACTGTAAATCCGGGCGTCACGTTCTGTCAGTCCGGATGGATTGCCAGTGAAGTAACGTTGCAGCACCGCAATACAGTGATTGTAGGTATCGAGATCGTATTCCCAGTTTCCCAGCTCACCGGCCACATCCAGCTCCCGGCGAAACTGCTCGTATTTACGGAGCAGAATGCCAAGACCTAATTCTGTGGCAGCATAAACATTATTTTCTCCTGGCGCGGAAATCGCATTGCGAATTTTTTCAAAAGCATAACTGAAATCATTTCTCTCATTGAATGCAGTAAACATGTCATTTCCTCAGTTGAATAGTTAGCCGTGCAATTTTACCACACCTCAATCATCGCCAGATGAGTGCTACTCTGTTGAGAAAGTGACTTTCACAAAAATGGATTTCACATATTGAAATAATAATCAGGCATATAACCACTCCATTAAATTATCGAACAGTGGTTTTCAGATGATCCGATTTACTGCGTATTTACAACTTTCCGGAAGTGAATCAGGATCAGTGAATAAGCGAAGCGATCTTTTCTGCCGCTGATGACTGGCTCGGGAACACGGGAAGAAACACAACATACAGTGTCATGTCAGCGGAGCGGGACACCACATCCTGTGAGAGCGGACCAGCGGGCGGCAGCGAAGGATCCGCGGATCCGTAACTTGGGGTTTTCGGATCTCCGTGCTGAAGATGAGGAGTTCTCCTCACGCCTGGTTAAATTTTATCTTGCTTAGCACCACTTTTATCATTATGAATTCACATATTGAAATCGGGAAGCAAAATAAATATCTTAACAACAAACATCTTATTTCAATGCAAGTGGTGGATGTTGAGAGTGTCACGTCCTTCGGAGAAAGAAATGACTGAACAGAATGAAAATGCCGAAAAAGGATCCACACGCACGCTGACCGTGCGAAACATGCCTTTTGATGTGGATAACGAAATCACGGAACAGGCGAGGGCGGCAGGAAAGTCAAAAAGTGATTTTGTCAAAGAATTCCTCTCAGCCTCCTTCGGGGATCTGATCGGTAACTTTATGCGCGGAAATGGCCTCGTGGCGCTGATGGATAAAGACGTGGCCACAATGATGAAGGCAGCCCTCGCCGATTACTGGTATGACAGCGCCCAGACGCTCGCTGAAAACCGGGCCTGGTGCCGTTTACTGGGCATTTATAAAGAAGAAGATCTGCAGCATATTATGCGTAACGGCGTTCCCCTGCTTGAACTGCGCGCCGCACAGCTACCTGGCATCACCCATATCCCGCATGGCACGTCACTGGCGTTTGCCCTCTTCATTGAGGCTGCTCGCCGCGATTTACCGACGCTAATCAGAGTGCATAAAGAACTGTTCTTCCTGCAGAAAGAAGGGGATTTTCTGGACATGGTCGACCAGATACGGCAAGCACTGCGCCTGCCGCCCACAGAACGGTCTGTTTTCTGACGTTCTGAAACGAGAAAAGCCATCCTGAGGAATGGCTTTTCCTATACGAACTCCGCTGAAATCGTAAACAATATTATTGTCCGAATATTTCTATGAGGTATACTGACGTAAGCGTCAACCACTTGCGCGTCAAGGGTTTCCGCCATCTTACTGAATACTTTGAATTTGCGGAGGTGCCAATGATCACTCATTCACCATTCACTATTGCTGATAACTATGCTCTTTTGGGTAGTTTTTGCATACCTGGCGTTCAGGGTAAATTCGAAGTACGTTCAAATAATACCCGCGAGAAGCGTCCGATGCTGATCGTGGTGCATGAAAACTGGCAGCAAGCAACCCGTCGCGACCGTGTTGTGCCGCTGGTTGTTGTTCAGTTTGAAGAAGATGGCCGTAAGAAATGCATAGAACAGAAAGAAACCGAGCTATCAAAATCGGTGAATCTGGCTGATTTCAGCCGCCGCGCGATAGAATTTTTTCAATGGAATGAGCACGGTAATCTGGCATGTCACCACTGATAATACGCGAACACGATAAAAAATTAATCTGGCCTGAAGATCTCAATGAAGCGGGCCAGTCCTACCAAAAATTAGAAAACATCACTGACGACGCAGGCTTTAAGCACGAGGTCATTCTTGAAGACATCGGCGAACAAGCACGTCTTTACTTGCGTCATATCGAGTCAAATGAAGTTTCCGCAAACTATATGCTTGAGTTTGCTCTGGAAGCTCCAGAGGGTTTTCCTGATCGTATTCCGCAGGTTATCAGTGCATTTGTCGGCGATGAATATAGGGCAGTAAAACTGTCCCAGCACGTATACCGGCTAATCATGGCACATTATGGTGTCGTTGTAAGCGATACGCAGCAGACCGCTGGCGGCATATATATCTGGCTCTATATGGCTCTGGGGAATGACGTGCTGATTAACGTCATGAAAATTCATGGGGAAAAACTGGAGTATCAGCTAAATGCCGCTGGTAAGCCTGAAGCTTATTGTGGCAAACTCGACCTACTGGAACAGGCTGGCGATACTATCTGGGGTGGCCCAGATGAAGTGGTTGCTGAAATAAACCTAGAGCGTCTGGGCTTTAAGCCGACGCACCAGGATATGCAGCATATTGTTTTGGCCGCTCGCCTCAATACTAATTCGTAGTAAAGAATTCCGGCGTCAGCGACTCAGGGCTCCGTTTGGGAAACGGAGCCTTATAAAGGCTGGACCTTGTTCTGGAAGAACTATGATCGACTCCCCCATATCTACCGTTCGCAATGGCGATATCAGCGACGCTTCATTCTCAAAAGAATCTGGAAACGCATCAGAACCGGCTAAGCCGGTTCTTCCAGCAGCATCCCCAACCCGGCCAGCCAGCACAGACAGCACCAGGTGGTGAACACCATTCTGGTCTCGCCGGATTTCCACTTACGGATGGTGCGCTCGTCCACATCTAGCCGGTTGGCCAGCTGGATATCTGTGAGCGGGATCAGCGCCCGGACCACGCTGACTTCACTGGCTGAAGGTGCCATCCAGCTCTCGCCCGAGCACAGTGTTTCAGGGTTAAATTTCTCTAGTTCTATCAGCCCCTGAACCTGACGGGCATTTTCTGCCTTCATATGCGGTTAACCTTTCTGATCAGGATTGCGACACACTTTGTACACGATGGGCAAGACGGCGCGTTTCTTCCACGGCCCTGAGTTCATTTGCTTTTTCTATCATTTCTGCGGTTGGTTCAGAAAGTTTTTCAAAAAACTCCTTAAACCTCTTTGCAACTGACTGCAGAGAAACACTGTCAGTTCTCGCTGTTTTAAGATTGGTGTAGACGAGGCGGGAGAGGGGTTTGGTCAGTTCCTTCCGTTCCATGTATCGTTTGAAGATCCAGAGATAAATATCAACCAGTTCCAGCCCGGCACTCATCGTTCCCGACTGGAAGACAAGCGGTTTTGCTGGCATGTTCTTCATATCCATGACAGGCAAACCCGGCCCCAGTGCCCACGGCTGTTCGCGGATCTGGTAGTAAAACTCGTTCAACTCCCGCTGGGTGGTGTTGAACTGTGACTGCTGGTCAACAATGATATCTGCTTTCCGGTTCGGTGCCCCCAGACGAGAGCAGATCCCGTGCAAAACGGACTGAAAACCAATCATATTGGGCATGATCTGCAACTTTTCCTTATTGGTTTTGCAGTTGTACCCCAGCTCATCAAAGTTGACCATCGCCCAAGATAGGGCATCGGTAATGAGTTCAACTGAACGGGCATCACCCAGAGAGTGAACGCGCTGAAGCAGCACTCCACAAACCTCACTGAATAATGAGCAAGAACGTTCATCATGAGCCTCAAGACGGGCACGCCACGCTTTTTCAGCCAGCTCATCATCAAACAGATTAGACAGATTCAGCAGCAGGGGATAGCGCAGAGGGGTCCAGTAGGCACTCCAGGGCACAACCGGATTCAGTCCCTGATCAAACACCTGGTCGAAGAACGAAATAATGGCGTGATCGCGCTTAACCACCTGCCAGATATCAAACCGTATCCGGTGATTTTTCTGCAGGACCAGCAGCGTATCCACAACTTCTGAAAGGCGGTGCACGCCCAGTTCCGCAGCGTGCAGGCGCTCCACGCCCAGAGTTTTGCGTAATGCGGCAAGATCCGCTTCAGCAACCTTATCTAGGTCAGCCTCTGAGGACAGAACTCCGTAGGAGAGGATTGGCTGGGTTTTGTCAAAAAGGTTTCGGCCAGTCTGGCCTGTTTCATCCACATAAAAGTGCATTCAGATATCCTTTTCAAGGCAGGAGGAAAAGAAACGGCATAATTCAAATCAATGTAAAACCTTCCTGTTGCCGGCTGCAAGTGATCCTCTTAAATAAGTTTTCGGATCTCAGGAAGGGAAAAAAACAGATTTTTGCAGGATAAGCACTAAAAACGGTGAATTGTTGTGATGAGTTGATTATTGCCTGAGAGGCAAAATTCACGAAAGAGCTAGCCTGAAATGGCAACAAATAGGCCAGAGAAACTTTTTTCAGTTCATTTTCATCAACCGGCCTTAAAGGCCGCTTCGGATTTCCTAAATACAGTTTTACATAAGGAACATCGTATGACTGTATTTCTCATGGCCGTTTTCTTTGGCCTCTTAAAAACTGGCTCTCTCATTGCCCTACTTGTTGATGCCTATAAAGGCTGGACCTTGTTTTGGAAGAACTATGATCGACTCCCCCATATCTACCGTTCACAATGGCGATATCAGCGACGCTTCATACTCAAAAGAATCTGGAAACGCATCAGAACCGGCTAAGCCGGTTCTTCCAGCAGCATTCCCAGCCCGGCCAGCCAGCACAGGCAGCACCAGGTGGTGAATACCATACTGGTCTCGCCGGATTTCCCCTTGCGGATGGTGCGTTCGTCCACATCCAGCCGGTTAGCCAGCTGGATGTCCGTCAGGGGGATCAGCGACAGAACGTGCCGGACATCAGCGTTTTCTGGCCTGGTCCACTCCTCTCCGGGCAGCAGGGTATGGGCATTGAAGTCACCCATTGCCACGAGCTGCTGTCGGCAACTTATCTGTTCCGGGGTCAGGGCCATCACCCTTTCTCCCTGGATACAGTCCAGCAAACGGGATGTTCCGGAAGATAATAAGTATCATGATGTTCGTTCTGTAGCCTCAGATAATTTTCAACATCACTGAGCTGCCAGCTAGAATAAATAATATTTGAAAATCCGACGTTATACATATCAATTGTTGACATAACCTGATCAATATAATCATAGGAGCATTTATAAACTTTGATTCGTGACATGTCTTTTGTAAGTAGTTTCTGAGGGTCCGGGCTGAATACATTAATTTCCAGTGGGGTGAAAAACCCGTGTTCCGGGTACTGATAAAACTTAAGAGCCAAATTATGAGCAAGGGGAAGGTACAGGACGCGTTCTTCTGTCATTTTGCAAAATACATTAGGTGATACTGTAAATACCGGACGTGGTTCTGTACTGTAAAAGTGGTGCCCGGTATGAAATATATCCACACGATGTATTCCGGAAAAAACCTCTCCGCGTAGCCAGGCCATAGTGTCAATCATTGTTATTTTACCCTGAAGTGCGAGAAGGGAAAATAATACAAACATGGCCTTAGCTTTTTCGTCATCCCCAGAAGAAGAACGAGCTATACGAATCAGTTTCTGATAGATACTTAAAGCCGCCAACTCCGGCATAACGTCAGACAAAGAAATTGTTTCGGAAATGATATGCTGAAGGTTGTTTTTTACTAGGTTAATGAATGACTGAAATAACTCATTTTTACCCGGAAATCTGCTTTGCGGGTTATTGAGGTTAAGTAACATCTGAAATATAGCAAAACTTGCAAGCTTCTCTACCGGAAAATCATCAGTGTCACAGTTAGCCAGACGCGCGAAATTATGGTTCTGAACCAGATCCCGGACAAGCAAAGCCATATCCTGTTCATAATCACTGAGCTCATGCTCGATATCAAAAACCTCGCCTGTGTCACCGTCGGTAAGACGAAAGCAGTCCTTACAGACGGCCACGCTGGATATCGGTAGCGGGATGTCCTTTATGTCATTTTTGCCTTCTGCCGTAGGAACCACAACGTGGGCCCAGACCCGTTGCTTCTCCTTCGGACTCTGTGCCGTATCATCACTGCGGAAGTTCCTGAGAAACCACTGTGAGAGCATGTGCTGATTTCTGGTGTATCCCATAATAGTATCCTTACATCACTGAATACAATTTAATTATTGAGCACTTTTAATTCTTTAGACAGATCATATTTCCAGTCTGATGCAGATATTCTGACCACTCCGGACAGGTCTCCAGGAAATTCAACGCCATCTTCAACTATCGCAGCGACGAATTTACGCGATAGCTTGGACATGAGCCAGCCGTGTTCTAAAACAACATTCTGCCGGGCTCTTTTTTTTAGTTCAGTTTCATTCTTGGCTTTCCCTTCATCACAGGCAGTATAAAGCACCACTGCATAGGATACAGTGTCGATATGCTTCTCAAGCTTCTCGATTATGGTCTGTCCTTCATTGGCTTCATGATGAAGTATGACAGGCTGGAAACCTTCATTTGCCAGAAAAATGTAAACCTCGTTTTTTAGTTTATCATCGTGCCCATGGACAATGAATACTTTCTTCTTCATGTTTAACCCTGCATCGCTTGCCATCGTTGTCAACCCGCTGACTTGCTCAGTATTTTTTATTTTATTCTCACTAACAGAATGCTCAATAATTGGTGCGGTTTTATAGCTTGAAAGTATTTTAATAGATTCGCTCTGTAAATACTGTCGTCTTCGCCCCCAAGCTCCATCGCCACCTGTGACGTTTAAACCAACATTATTCTTAATGTCAGCGGGTGACATGGAGAATCTGATCCATGAAGGAATAGTGATAATATTATCGAGTTCAAGTAATTCCTGACGCAAGCGATAAAACTGCGAAGCATATTTATCAGGACTTGATGCGCCCTCATTTACAATGGTGACACACAGAGCAATGAATGTATTTACAGTGGCAATAACTGCTTCCGGTACTGCTGTGGAAGGGGATGATGTCATTTCCTCGGTAGTTGTATTTTCCTTCAGTATCACCTCAGCCTGATAGGTCGCAGGAATACCGCCTACACCCATTCTGAAGTTAGGTTCGATTACAATATATTCTTCAGTACCGCCATGCGGCATACTGCGTATAAGCAGATCCCCCTTTTCAATAGCAATATCGCTCCGGCTAATGAAAATCTTATTCTTTTGAACACTTCCTTTTATCCCATCAGTCCTGTCGCCATTTAGCTTAACAAGGGAAAGAGTGTCACGCTTCAGTTGTGCTAACGGCATGTATTACCCCGAAAAAAGGCTGGTTAGTGTGGCCGTTAGCATAGCAAATGGTGTGAGTAATTTCCCTTGCTCGGCTCGAGAAATGTTCTCCATACCCTAACAACAGAACCACCTAACCTATTATCTCCGTGTTAGCCGGAAACCGGATCTGCGCGGCAGAAAAGACGCAAATGATATGATAATTAAGAAATACACATAAAATCATATCAGATATGATTTTCATCATTAAAAATGAAACAATATCTGATATTATCAGAAATCAAGAGTACATAAATCATACATGATATGATTTTTACCTGTCAGAACATTATCAGATGGAGCGTGCAGGATGGATCAGGAAATGACGTTTTCACTCAGCTATGAACAACTGACCCGGTTTGCGGAACGACGCATCCGGGAATGCAATCTGGACAGCCAGGGCGCGATTTATCTCTGCGAGTCAGCCAAAGCCGGAGCCGTGCTGATCTTCTGGCATGAACTGGCCATAAATGGCTATGCCTCAATGAATGCCATAAAGAGACAGGAGCTCATTGACGCCGACTTTCAGCGCCTCAGAAACCTCATCTGGCCGGAGGATGACAGGTAATGACCCAGAGCCGCCGACCGTCGCCACTGCAGCGGAGAGTGCTGATTGTGCTGGCTGCGCTTGATGAAAAACGGCCGGGCCCCGTGCTGACGCGGGACCTGGAACGGGTGCTGGAGCGAAGCGGGGAAGCCCCGATCTACGGGCCAAACCTGCGCGCGTCCTGCCGTCGTCTGGAGGATGCCGGCTGGCTGCGTACCCTGCGCGCCCCGAATCTGCAGCTGGCTGTCGAGCTGACGGACGCCGGCCGGGCCGTGGCACAGCCTCTGCTGCAGGCAGAACAGGACCGCCTCCGGGCAGAACAGCGTGCGGCAGAAGTCGTCGTACTACCGCTGGTCCCGGCCGCAGGTCTGCCCGCAGAAGGCACTTCTGCCACTGATCTGGCGGTGGAGCTGAACGGCATGACGTATCAGGCCTGCCGTGGGGATTTTGTGGTGCGTCTCGACGGCAGCACCTGTCTGCAGTTATGGAATAAAGAAGGCAGGGTGGTACGCCGGGAGGGCGATCCGCTGGAAGTGGCGCAGTGGCTGCAGGCCTGTCATGATGCCGGAATGGAGGTTCGCGTACAGATAAATGAAAGTGCCGCTCCGTAAGAACACGCCTGTGCACGGTTTACACATCATCCCATGGTGGCAGCCGGTTAACTTTCCTGCGCCACCAGTGGATAGGAGATATGATCAGTCATAACATTAAGTCTAAAATTACAGACATCTCAAAAAGTCTGTAGCATAAAAGAGGCCTGATGTAGAATACTGTGCAAAATAGAATATTAAAAGGATTTGATATATCCCCTGTTCACAGTTATATGTTTCTGAATTACATGGTGAATTCCCCCAACATAATGCTAGGATTTAAAAATGGCAGAAAAAAAGAAAAAAACTATTACTGGTCAAGTCTTGAACTCCATTAAAATTAACAAACTAAAATGTATAAATGGATTAAACGAGATTATTTTTAAACCTCATGCGTTAACCGCAATTTTAGGTCCAAATGGAAGCGGAAAATCAACAATACTCCATGCCATAGCAAGCATATACATGCCTGAAAAAGGTTTCCCCGGTGAAGACCATCGGTTAATGCATTTTTTTCCACGCAGTCCACATGCTGAATGGAACGGCAGTGACTTCATTGTAAATTTAACTTATCGTAAAGATGGTGTAATGATTGAAAATGAATTAAAAAATTATGGAAAAGCTGATGTTCGAGGCTCACGATGGATTCAGATTTATGCTCGTCGTCCTTTAAGAGAAGTTTACTATCTTGGCATTGATAAATGTGTTCCTATAATAGAATCAGAAAAAAAGAATAATATTCAGTATGAAACCAGCAGTGTCAGTAATGATTTAATAACAAACATTCTTCATTACGCCTCCTACATACTTAACAAACCATATACAAGTTTCAATCAACATCAACAACCCAATGGAAAAATATTGATTGGAGTTGAGTCAGAGGGACTGGCCTACTCATCATTAAGTATGAGCGCAGGAGAGCAAAAGATATTTTTAATTCTGGAAACAATATTAAAAGCGGACAAGAACGCCTTAATATTAATCGATGAATTAGATTTGCTGTTGCATGACGAAGCATTGAAAAAGTTAATAGACGTCATATCAACTCATGCCGAAGATAAAAATAAACAAATCATCTTCACTACCCATAGAGAAATGGTAACCACTTTATCAGACAAGATAAATATAAGACACGTCGTAAACATTCAAGGCCGTAGTTATTCATTTGAAGAAACAAAACCTGATGCTATAAACAGATTAACAGGTAAATCAACAACTCCCATTGAAATATATGTGGAAGATGATCTTGCTGTTGCAATAATAAATAAAATATGTTCTTCACTTAAGGCCAGCAGATATGTGAAAATATTTAAATTTGGCGCAGCTTCAAACGCATTCACTCTACTTGCCAGTACACTTATTCGTGGAGATAATCTATCTGATAAACTTTATATTCTTGATGGCGATAAATACTCCACAGAAAATGAAAAGAAAGCTGCTCTTGATAAAGTTTTCACCGGCACAGAATCACGAACTTATGAGTTAAAAGCGGCAGCGGAAGGAAAAATAAAACAATTTAATCTCCCAAATGGAGTTAAGCCTGAACAATACATTCATTATCTTATTACAAATGTCCCACTGGACGGATTGGGTGGAGAATATTTAGAAATAATAGAAGCAGCAAGGGATATCAGAGTTGAACTTGATGCTCATAATTATATCTCGAACATTTTAACTAAATTGGGCATTGATCGTCCGTCCGGGTTAACACGAGTGATGGATCTGGCCTCCAGGCATCCCGAATGGCATCAGTATGTAAGTGAAGTCACTGACTGGTTACAGCCCGTAGTTTCTGATTTAATGGAACGATTACCTGAGAATGATACAGTAGATATAACTTAAAATATCCAACCATCCCGAATGAGCAAATACAAAAGCTCATTTGGGATAATGATTAATATAATTATGCTGGCTCATTTCATGCCTGTCATAAAAAAACAACAAATTTTGTTCTGTTATTTTCTTAACGAAGATATTATGTTAATTGTGAAAATATGATATATATTATTATATAAGAACACATCGTAGAGGTTTTTATGGGGAAATATCAGGAAGAAAAGAAAACACCCATCATTATGGTGAAAAAACGTCGCACTCTTTTACCCCCTTCCTTATCTGAAAAAACAGGTGTTATCGCACGTTCAGAGACGGTAAAGATGGAAGATCCAGTATCTGTGGGAAGCAGTTCTCCTGCCGTCGATACTCATCCCCCTGAAGCTTCTGCCAGTAAGAAAAAAAGAAAAAGACGCCGTTTTCCACGCCAGCCTCATTGGACTCATGAATTTACTCACAATTGCGTGGAAAAAGTTAAGTCTCTGTTTCCCCATCTTCGCGCAGAAAGCGGGGGATTTCTTCCACTGAAAATTGGCATAACCAATGATTTTGCCGCATTCCTGACAGAACACCCTGAGACAGAACTGACACTGGATGAATGGTCCTGTGCAATATCCTGCATCACCACCCGACAGGTATATCTGCTGCGTACTGCTGTCGCAGGTATCCCTCGTTATGGACTGGATGGACTACCAGCAGGTCAGGTATCAGAATGCGATGCGCAGAATGCCAGACGCTGGCTGGCAGTAAGGGAAAAACAGAAGCTAAAGATGAAAACCATGCAGGAACAGACCGCGTCAACCGAAAAAATTGAGCGGTAATTTCATCACGATAACAGCAGGTTACCAACACAATGATATTCATTGTGAAGTATTCCTTTCAGGCCAGCTTATGTGTTTTTTGCAGGCTGCTGGTAGCCAGCAGCTTCAATTGATCCCCAAAATCAGGGAAACCTGCTGTGGCAAGTACATCTGCAACAATGTCTGCTTTGGTATGACCACGTTCAAGCCAAACGAGTTTGAGTTTGACTCCTGACTTTATAGTATTGTGCATATTCCGAGGTAATTCTGAATTACCAAATGGGCATTCAAAGGCAATCATCGCCCTGAAAAAGCAGGCTAACCGTTCATCTGCAGGAATAGCAAACAGGTGCCATTGCTGACATAAAGCTGAAACCATCTGCATGTTTACATGGAAGCGACTCAATCTGCCCGTAAGCGGAACAGAAATTCCCAGACGGCATGCCTGATAACGGGCAGCTGCAAAATGATGTGAGCCACCTTCATTCAGCCAATACAGCTTACGCTCAGTCCACGGATATTCAGCAAAGCGCATTCGATGGAGCCTTAACTCCCAGTACTGCATATTTTCTCTGAGATGTTCTTCATTTACCGGGGTAACCAGCCCAGGGCATCTCAGTAGAGGAAATTCATAAATGTCACCAATATCATACATCTCAGATTTCGATGCGGAGATACCCTGAATATCGGTGATATCACACGAAAAATGAGGAATATCTTCTTTGCTAATCAGATTCTGAACTTCGGGAACAACCATATGACATCGTTCTAAACCACGATAGTAGCCTGGCTTATAGAAATCTATCGTACATTGGCGAGAATCAGATGGTATCCATGATGGGGATATCCAGTCCTGCCAGTAAATCACCGATCGCGTCCATAGTGTATCGACAGGAGTTTTTAAAGGACACGGGATTAACTCCCCGGATGCAATCGCTCTTTCAAGTTGCCCTGGTCGCCCCAGAGAATGTCTTATTTTTTCATAGCCCCATCCAACTATACTGCGCAAAACAGAAAGTTGAGTTTTATCTGACAGCTCGGAAGATATGTATCTCTCTTTTTTATCATTCATATATTTTTATTCAGACGATCAATTTTTTCCTGATAATAAGGGGTCGTTTGCGGGAGGGGGCGGAATCCTACGCTAAGGCTTTGGCCAGCGATATTCTCCGGTGAGATTGATGTGTTCCCATCCGAGCGGCGAAACATGGGCCAAGAGATCGGGCGATAGCAGCTTTCCATCGCGTTTCTGGTTTGCAACGACCTCGCCGAGCTTCATGGTGTTCCAGAAGATGATGATGGCGGCGAGCAGATTCATGCCGGCGATGCGGTAATGCTGGCCTTCGGCGGAACGGTCGCGGATTTCACCGCGGCGGTGGAAGCTGATTGCCCGCTTCAGCGCATTTGGATGTTATTAGCTTTATTTTGATAGCGAGAATGCTGTTCAATATACATAAAATAACCTAAATGTTCTTAAGATTGTCACGACCACATCATCATGATACCATAAACATACTGACGGTATGTTATTTTAAATCTATCATGGAAAATAAAAATCATCAACAAGAAAATTTTAAGAGTACCTATCAATCACTGGTTAACTCAGCACGAATATTGTTTGTTGAAAAAGGCTATCAAGCTGTTTCAATAGATGAGATCTCGGGAAAAGCGTTGGTGACCAAAGGTGCCTTTTATCATCACTTTAAAAATAAAAAACAATTACTCAGTGCCTGTTATAAGCAGCAATTAATTATGATTGATGCCTACATCACAACAAAAACTGATTTAACAAATGGTTGGTCTGCCTTAGAAAGTATATTTGAACATTATCTTGATTATATTATTGATAATAATAAAAACCTTATCCCTATCCAAGAAGTGATGCCTATCATTGGTTGGAATGAACTTGAAAAAATTAGCCTTGAATACATTACTGGTAAGGTAAACGCCATTGTCAGCAAATTGATCCAAGAGAACCAACTTAAAGCTTATGATGATGATGTGCTTAAAAACTTACTCAATGGCTGGTTTATGCATATCGCAATACATGCGAAAAACCTAAAAGAGCTTGCCGATAAAAAAGGCCAATTTATTGCTATTTACCGCGGCTTTTTATTGAGCTTGAAAGATAAATAAAATAGATAGGTTTTATTTGAAGCTAAATCTTCTTTATCGTAAAAAATGCCCTCTTGGGTTATCAAGAGGGTCATTATATTTCGCGGAATAACATCATTTGGTGACGAAATAACTAAGCACTTGTCTCCTGTTTACTCCCCTGAGCTTGAGGGGTTAACATGAAGGTCATCGATAGCAGGATAATAATACAGTAAAACGCTAAACCAATAATCCAAATCCAGCCATCCCAAATTGGTAGTGAATGATTATAAATAACAGCAAACAGTAATGGGCCAATAACACCGGTTGCATTGGTAAGGCTCACCAATAATCCCTGTAAAGCACCTTGCTGATGACTCTTTGTTTGGATAGACATCACTCCCTGTAATGCAGGTAAAGCGATCCCACCACCAGCCAATAAAATTAAAACAGGGAAAACTAACCAACCTTCAGATATAAACGCTAAAAAGGCAAATGCACTACTATCTGCAATAAATCCGAGCAGTACTGCCGTTTTTTCGCCCCATTTAGTGGCTATTCTTCCTGCCACAAAGGCTTGGAATACTGAGTGTAAAAGACCAAGACCCGCTAATGAAAAGCCAACCATCATGCTATTCCATCCAAAACGATTTTCGGTAAATAGCACCCACACCGTTGCGGGAATTTGGCCTATCAATTGCGCTGAAAAATAAATAATCAACAAAATGGGCATCGTTTTAAATAAAGTGATGTATACCGAATTCGATTGCGTCTCAACCCCTACTTCGGTATCTGTATTATCACGTGTATTTTTGGTTTCACGGAACCAAAACATAACCACAAGGAAAGCGACAATATTTAGCAACGCAGCGATAAAAAAGGGACTATGCGGTGAAATCTCTCCTGCAAAACCACCAATAATAGGCCCCGCTATTAAACCAAGCCCAAAACTTGCCCCTAACCAACCGAACCACTTCACGCGTTGAGAAGCTGAGGTGGTATCGGCAATGACCGATGCCGCGACAGCCCCAGTAGCTCCTGTGATCCCTGAAAGCAAACGGCCTAAATACAGCATCCAAAGCGCACTTGAAAAAGCCAGCAATAAGTAATCCAGCGATGCGCCTATTAATGACAACAACAGCACTGGGCGCCGACCAAATCGGTCAGACATTTTTCCAAGCCAAGGAGCAAAGATAACCTGCATTAACGCATAAAGTGCAAGCAATACGCCAAAGTGGTTAGCGATATCTTCCGAAGCAATAAATTCACGTAATAACGTTGGCAAGACTGGCATGATAAGGCCAATCCCCATGGCATCGAGTAACGTAATTACCAATGCGATCTTTGTCGAACTATTCATTTCACTTTTCTCTATCACTGATAGGGAGTGGTAAAATAACTCTATCAATGATAGAGTGTCAACAAAAATTAGGAATTAATGATGTCTAGATTAGATAAAAGTAAAGTGATTAACAGCGCATTAGAGCTGCTTAATGAGGTCGGAATCGAAGGTTTAACAACCCGTAAACTCGCCCAGAAGCTAGGTGTAGAGCAGCCTACATTGTATTGGCATGTAAAAAATAAGCGGGCTTTGCTCGACGCCTTAGCCATTGAGATGTTAGATAGGCACCATACTCACTTTTGCCCTTTAGAAGGGGAAAGCTGGCAAGATTTTTTACGTAATAACGCTAAAAGTTTTAGATGTGCTTTACTAAGTCATCGCGATGGAGCAAAAGTACATTTAGGTACACGGCCTACAGAAAAACAGTATGAAACTCTCGAAAATCAATTAGCCTTTTTATGCCAACAAGGTTTTTCACTAGAGAATGCATTATATGCACTCAGCGCTGTGGGGCATTTTACTTTAGGTTGCGTATTGGAAGATCAAGAGCATCAAGTCGCTAAAGAAGAAAGGGAAACACCTACTACTGATAGTATGCCGCCATTATTACGACAAGCTATCGAATTATTTGATCACCAAGGTGCAGAGCCAGCCTTCTTATTCGGCCTTGAATTGATCATATGCGGATTAGAAAAACAACTTAAATGTGAAAGTGGGTCTTAAAAGCAGCATAACCTTTTTCCGTGATGGTAACTTCACGGTAACCAAGATGTCGAGTTAACCACCCTTTAGATTCATAAAGCGAAAATAATGCGGCTCCAACGTACCCACCTAAATGGAAACGGCGTTCACTCCAATCTAAACACGCACAACAGATTTTACGTGAATGTTTGGAAGGAACGTCAATTCCCATTTCATGAAAATATTGAATACCACTTAATGTGATCATTGAACCATTTTCAGTGATCCATTGCTGTTGACAAAGGGAATCATAGATCTTAACGGCAACTTCGCCAGCTAAATGATCATAGCAAGTACGTGCTTTTCGTAAATGCACTGGCGTGGAAACTTTGGCATGTACGCCATGGTTTAAGGAGATCCCCATCATACTTTCCATCAATTCAGCAATATCTTTTCCTGCTAGCCGAAAATAACGATGCTTGCCTTGAGCTACTACTGTGATTAGCTGGCAATCTAATAATTTAGATAAATGACTGCTCGCCGTTGAAGCTGATATATTCGCCACAGAACTTAGCTCAGTGGCCGTCCAAGCTCGCCCATCCATCAAAGCACTGAGTATTTTAACTCGTGAAATGTCAGACATAGCCGCCCCTATCGCGGCTATTGAGGACTCAAAGGTAACCTCTTTTCGTATTAAATTAGCCATCGCAAGTTCACTTTATTGCCCAAGGGAGCGTAACAGATGCAGCCATACTATCATTGTCCGTTATTAATATCAGTTGGTTAGCATGGTCACTGTATTGCACTAAAATATTAATGTTATTCTCCGCCAATACTCGTGCTATTTCGCCAAGTTCCCCCGGTTTTTCCTGTTTTAACTTACGAATTAATGGTGTCCGGATCGCAAGTACTAACAGTCCAGCTTGCTCTAGCGCTATTTTAGCTTCCTTTCCTTGTTCAACAAGAAAATGAGCATGGCATTCATCACCAACCGTAAATATCCCTCCCCCTTCCAATCCAATACCTTTATTACCTAATGTTTTTCCTAGTAATGCTAATTGTCCTATTTGATTATCTAAAACAACGTGAACATCAAACATTATCCTTGTCCTTTTTAAATGAATATTCGCGAGTAATATGAGCAATACTAATTTTGTAAAAATCAAATATTGACTCTCGCCCTTCTTGTTGAGCTTTCGCATGTAAAACATGATTTTTCCATTGCAGAACTGCGTATTCGTTTTCCCACCAAGATAGCGATAACATTTTTCCTTCTGTAGCTAGACTTTGAAAACGTTCAATTGAAATAAAACCAGCTACATGACTTAATAGTGGTCTTAACTCCTCAGCTAAAGTCAAATAGCGAGTTTGTTGGTCGGGTTGTATTTGCACCTCAAATATTACAGCAATCATATTTTTCTCCGTTATTAATCAACAAACAGAGTAATCCACCCGAAAATTAACACTTCGATAAGCAACGAAATATAGAAAGGTCATGCTGCTGTTTTATGTTGTATATCACACTTCTTTAAATTGCTCGGCCTGCGCTTATCATGTTCTCCTTCTCTTATAATTTTGTTTATTATTTATACTTTTTTATTTTTTGCTATCACCGAAAATAGTGCGGATCCCGCATGGTATTTAGGTTTACCCATCATTAAATACCATTGTTGTTATTTTAATCTTTTTAATATTTCATGATTAAGATCACACTAAAATTATGACCCTATTAACTAAAAGTTATGGATACCCTAATAAAACTCATTGTTAAAGATTAGTTAACCAAAGTAACTTCATTTTTCACTATTGTTAAATTGTTATAGTGAAAATTCTGGTAAACTAATAGAGGTAAAAAAATGATCCTAGATGCCAGTTATACATTATTAGTCGCATGTATCGCGCTACTCATAGGAATGTTTGTCGTAAAATTTACCCCGTTCCTACAAAAAAACCACATACCAGAAGCCGTCGTTGGTGGCTTTATTGTTGCAATTGTTCTGTTAATTATTGATAAAACATCAGGTTATTCGTTTACTTTTGATGCTTCATTGCAAAGTTTATTAATGCTCACATTCTTTTCCTCTATCGGGCTAAGTTCTGACTTTTCTCGACTGATTAAAGGAGGAAAGCCGTTAGTTCTATTAACTATTGCAGTAACGATCCTAATCGCCATTCAAAATACTGTCGGCATGAGTATGGCTGTCATGATGAATGAAAGTCCATTTATTGGCTTAATTGCAGGTTCAATTACTCTAACAGGTGGTCATGGTAATGCCGGAGCATGGGGCCCTATTCTCGCTGATAAATATGGTGTAACAGGCGCCGTTGAATTAGCGATGGCTTGTGCAACACTTGGATTAGTGTTGGGTGGTTTAGTTGGCGGCCCTGTTGCCCGTCATCTTTTGAAAAAGGTCTCTATTCCTAAAACAACCGAGCAAGAGCGCGACACTATCGTTGAAGCTTTTGAGCAACCAAGCGTCAAAAGAAAAATCAATGCAAATAACGTTATTGAAACCATTTCAATGCTGATTATCTGTATTGTTGTTGGTGGCTATATCAGTGCATTGTTTAAAGATACTTTTCTGCAACTGCCTACTTTTGTCTGGTGTTTATTTGTCGGTATTATTATCCGTAATACACTGACTCATGTATTTAAACACGAAGTGTTTGAGCCGACCGTCGATGTATTAGGTAGCGTTGCTTTATCGCTTTTCTTGGCAATGGCGTTAATGTCATTAAAATTTGGTCAATTGGCAAGCATGGCAGGGCCAGTATTAATTATCATTGCTGTACAAACTGTTGTCATGGTGCTATTTGCCTGCTTTGTCACCTTCAAAATGATGGGCAAAGATTATGATGCTGTCGTGATCAGCGCGGGTCACTGTGGCTTTGGTATGGGAGCAACACCAACAGCAATTGCGAATATGCAAACAGTCACAAAAGCATTTGGACCATCACATAAAGCTTTCCTTGTCGTTCCTATGGTCGGTGCCTTTATTGTTGATATTTCAAACAGTATCTTAATTAAAATATTTATTGAAATTGGTACATACTTTACCTAATAGCTACACACTACTCGGCGTACTTCTCCTAACAATTTATTATAGGGCAGTATGCCGAGCCGCTTTCTTACCCCGTATATTCCCCTAGTCAATCTATTTAGCTTGCACGTTTACGAATTAATTCTCGTGACAACTAAACCAAAATTTGAATTATGACGAGTATATCTGATTATTTATACTTTATTCGTTAGAATAGTCCGTAGAAATAAATAATCAGTAGGCTACATGGAATGAAATTAAGACATCTCGATATCTTTTATGCTGTAATGACTTGTGGTTCCTTAACGCGTGCGGCTGAAGTTTTACATATTTCTCAACCCGCGGCGAGTAAAGCACTCAAACATGCTGAGCACTGAGAGATCCCCTCATAATTTCCCCAAAACGTAACCATGTGTGAATAGATTTTGAGTAAGCAGGGTTGCAGCCACGAGTGAGTCTTCCCTTGTTATTGTGTAGCCAGAATGCCGCAAAACTTCCATGCCTAAGCGAACTGTTGAGAGTACGTTTCGATTTCTGACTGTGTTAGCCTGGAAGTGCTTGTCCCAACCTTGTTTCTGAGCATGAACGCCCGCAAGCCAACATGTTAGTTGAAGCATCAGGGCGATTAGCAGCATGATATCAAAACGCTCTGAGCTGCTCGTTCGGCTATGGCGTAGGCCTAGTCCGTAGGCAGGACTTTTCAAGTCTCGGAAGGTTTCTTCAATCTGCATTCGCTTCGAATAGATATTAACAAGTTGTTTGGGTGTTCGAATTTCAACAGGTAAGTTAGTTGCTAGAATCCATGGCTCCTTTGCCGACGCTGAGTAGATTTTAGGTGACGGGTGGTGACAATGAGTCCGTGTCGAGCGCTGATTTTTTCGGCCTTTAGAGCGAGATTTATACAATAGAATTTGGCATGAGATTGGATTGCTTTTAGTCAGCCTCTTATAGCCTAAAGTCTTTGAGTGACTAGATGACATATCATGTAAGTTGCTGATAGGTTTCCAGTTTTCCGCTCCTAGGTCTGCATATTGTACTTTTCCTCTTACTCGACTTAACCAGTACCAACCCAGCTTCTCAACGGATTTATACCATGGCACTTTAAAGCCAGCATCACTGACAATGAGCGGTGTGGTGTTACTCGGTAGAATGCTCGCAAGGTCGGCTAGAAATTGGTCATGAGCTTTCTTTGAACATTGCTCTGAAAGCGGGAACGCTTTCTCATAAAGAGTAACAGAACGACCGTGTAGTGCGACTGAAGCTCGCAATACCATAAGCCGTTTTTGCTCACGGATATCAGACCAGTCAACAAGTACAATGGGCATCGTATTGCCCGAACAGATAAAGCTAGCATGCCAACGGTATACAGCGAGTCGCTCTTTGTGGAGGTGACGATTACCTAACAATCGGTCGATTCGTTTGATGTTATGTTTTGTTCTCGCTTTGGTTGGCAGGTTACGGCCAAGTTCGGTAAGAGTGAGAGTTTTACAGTCAAGTAAGGCGTGGCAAGCCAACGTTAAGCTGTTGAGTCGTTTTAAGTGTAATTCGGGGCAGAATTGGTAAAGAGAGTCGTGTAAAATATCGAGTTCGCACATTTTGTTGTCTGATTATTGATTTTTGGCGAAACCATTTGATCATATGACAAGATGTGTATCTACCTTAACTTAATGATTTTGATAAAAATCATTAGGGGATTCATCAGCACTCGGCTGGAAATCGCCGGTGGCATTTGAGAAAAAAGCCGCTTAAAATGAGAGATAGACCGGAACACAACCGGTGCAAGACCATGGAAAGCATGTTCTCGGACTTACGTAGCAACTCGTTTCTTTTCGCAGGTTGAGCCACCTCCGCGCTTCATCAGAAAACTGAAGGAACCTCCATTGAATCGAACTAATATTTTTTTTGGTGAATCGCATTCTGACTGGTTGCCTGTCAGAGGCGGAGAATCTGGTGATTTTGTTTTTCGACGTGGTGACGGGCATGCCTTCGCGAAAATCGCACCTGCTTCCCGCCGCGGTGAGCTCGCTGGAGAGCGTGACCGCCTCATTTGGCTCAAAGGTCGAGGTGTGGCTTGCCCCGAGGTGATCAACTGGCAGGAGGAACAGGAGGGTGCATGCTTGGTGATAACGGCAATTCCGGGAGTACCGGCGGCTGATCTGTCTGGAGCGGATTTGCTCAAAGCGTGGCCGTCAATGGGGCAGCAACTTGGCGCTGTTCACAGCCTATCGGTTGATCAATGTCCGTTTGAGCGCAGGCTGTCGCGAATGTTCGGACGCGCCGTTGATGTGGTGTCCCGCAATGCCGTCAATCCCGACTTCTTACCGGACGAGGACAAGAGTACGCCGCAGCTCGATCTTTTGGCTCGTGTCGAACGAGAGCTACCGGTGCGGCTCGACCAAGAGCGCACCGATATGGTTGTTTGCCATGGTGATCCCTGCATGCCGAACTTCATGGTGGACCCTAAAACTCTTCAATGCACGGGTCTGATCGACCTTGGGCGGCTCGGAACAGCAGATCGCTATGCCGATTTGGCACTCATGATTGCTAACGCCGAAGAGAACTGGGCAGCGCCAGATGAAGCAGAGCGCGCCTTCGCTGTCCTATTCAATGTATTGGGGATCGAAGCCCCCGACCGCGAACGCCTTGCCTTCTATCTGCGATTGGACCCTCTGACTTGGGGTTGATGTTCATGCCGCCTGTTTTTCCTGCTCATTGGCACGTTTCGCAACCTGTTCTCATTGCGGACACCTTTTCCAGCCTCGTTTGGAAAGTTTCATTGCCAGACGGGACTCCTGCAATCGTCAAGGGATTGAAACCTATAGAAGACATTGCTGATGAACTGCGCGGGGCCGACTATCTGGTATGGCGCAATGGGAGGGGAGCAGTCCGGTTGCTCGGTCGTGAGAACAATCTGATGTTGCTCGAATATGCCGGGGAGCGAATGCTCTCTCACATCGTTGCCGAGCACGGCGACTACCAGGCGACCGAAATTGCAGCGGAACTAATGGCGAAGCTGTATGCCGCATCTGAGGAACCCCTGCCTTCTGCCCTTCTCCCGATCCGGGATCGCTTTGCAGCTTTGTTTCAGCGGGCGCGCGATGATCAAAACGCAGGTTGTCAAACTGACTACGTCCACGCGGCGATTATAGCCGATCAAATGATGAGCAATGCCTCGGAACTGCGTGGGCTACATGGCGATCTGCATCATGAAAACATCATGTTCTCCAGTCGCGGCTGGCTGGTGATAGATCCCGTCGGTCTGGTCGGTGAAGTGGGCTTTGGCGCCGCCAATATGTTCTACGATCCGGCTGACAGAGACGACCTTTGTCTCGATCCTAGACGCATTGCACAGATGGCGGACGCATTCTCTCGTGCGCTGGACGTCGATCCGCGTCGCCTGCTCGACCAGGCGTACGCTTATGGGTGCCTTTCCGCAGCTTGGAACGCGGATGGAGAAGAGGAGCAACGCGATCTAGCTATCGCGGCCGCGATCAAGCAGGTGCGACAGACGTCATACTAGATATCAAGCGACTTCTCCTATCCCCTGGGAACACATCAATCTTACCGGAGAATATCGTTGGCCAAAGCCTTAGCGTAGGATTTCGCCCTCTCCCGCAAACGACCCCAATAATGATAAAAGTATTGATTGTTAACAGATGCCGCGCCAGCGGCATGGAAGGCGGCACTCCATTGTTTCATATGATACCGGAGTAAAACCGCCGAAACCCGGCGTAAGCCGGTACTGATTGATAGATTTTGCCTATCCCATTCCCACCCTGCTAAGCCATACCCGCTTTCAGCCATGAGAGAGCTTCTGTGCGCGGTCGGAGTGGTCCCGACGAGGGTTTACCCGAAGTCGGGGCGTATCTCCGCGTTAGCGGGCCGTGAGGGCCGCTTACGAGCGTGTACTCGATACTTCCAGCCAGAAGACTGACAGCGATGGGAATGCTTAGTTACAACATTCATAATTAAAAGCGATGTTGTTCCCGCCCTTCGGGCGGGGGCGGCCTCGCTTTTCAGTTATGAGGGGTAGGCACGGTGCTGCGTTTGTGTGGCGTTTTTATTCCTGATGTTTTTTTGCTGTGGTTTCTGAATGGTGAGGTTCGGGGCCCGCGCGTTAGCGTGGGAGGTGCTTTTAGATTCTGAGCGGCGCGGCCCTGGCCGCTGCAAGCGAAGGCCTCTTTGTATTTGTTCACAGTGGTTTCAGAGATAAAGACTTTCCCTGCGGCGAAGCAACGCAGGGGATTAAATAATGGGGTTAAGACTATATTGCAGGTTTGCTGTTTCAGGTTTGCAGCTTCTTAAAGTTCTTTGTTTGCGGATTTATGTGGATAACTGAAACAACGTGGCCACGTTCTGATGACTGATGCGTGGTTTTATGAGCAAATATGCCCCTCTGAGGGGATTTAAGGTGATTACTGCGGATTTTGGGCTGAGCGATACCTGCGCCGAAAGCCCCGGAGGGGCTGGCGATGATTCAGTGCTGAGGGAATGGTGCTGTCTAGTGCGGTGGCGGGGCAGCCAGCGTCAGTTCAAGCTGACGCAACTCCCTGATGGCCAGTCGCTTCAGATGGTCATCGGAACAAAAATAGGCTTCATCCGGCGGCAGACGCTTCCTGAGATACTCTGCCATCTCATGAATCTGCTGGTCGGCAGGCAGTTTCTTCAGGCGTCTGGCGCGCTTACTGGCTGCTGCTTTCGCACGACGGTGTTTCAGCGCATCCTGACTGCGCTGCAGATACCAGCGTTTTCTGGCCGCATGTACGGAGATATCTTCATCCTCACGCAGAACACCTTCCCGAATGAGCTGCTGGCGGATTTCACTTTCACGCAGTCGTTTCTGCTGCTGTTCGTGAAGTTTTACCATGTCGACGCCCAGCATCTGCCAGCCTGCCGGTGTTATCCAGACGTAACGTGGCAGACGCTGGCGGGTTTCACGGTCCCACAGGGTTTCCTCTGAAACACCCAGCACACCAAAACGTACCTGTTCGGCCAGCAAACGGGAAAGGCGGGAGACCGTCACTTCCAGTTCCGGAATAACCTTCCCCTTGCTGTCTTTCGGGCTGATTTCTCTGGCCAGACGGGAAACACTCATGCCTACGGTATGTGTGCCCGCATCACTGAAGCTGACCAGAACCGGCCAGACGGCATCGAGGAGGCGTTGTTTTTCCGGACGGAAAGCATATTTGCGACCGGCATACGTTCGTTTCTGCACGTAAAAAGGATGCAGAGACATGTGCATGCGCAGGCTCTGCTCGCCGGTCACCGGGTCCTTTTTCACCAGACGGTTGTAGGCGTGCCCGAGCTGCCCGCTCAGCGCCTTATAGCGCTCAGGACGATACCAGGACGGATTTTCGCATTTGGGTTTGGTGGAGTGCTCACCACGACGACGCTTCGTGCACTTCCTTTCCGGTTCAACCAGGAAAGTGGTCGCCCTTCCCGCTTCATAGTCTTCCCAGAAACGGATCTGCTCTTCGGGTGCTAACTGACTCCAGTGTACTGCGTTATATGGAGTATTCTTCAGACCTGCCACAAGCTGTCGCTTATGGCGGAGCGATTGTGCCGTGTATTTATACACTGCACAGGGTTGAATCTCTGGTACGGTTTCATTATACTTTACCCGTATTCTGTGAGGCCCCCACTATCTTTCGTCGTTCCGCCAAGTTCGTAAGAAAGATAGTGGGGGTTTTCCTTTTATGGCTTCCGGAACATCTTCAGTCTTCTGACTTACTGCCCGTACATGCCATCTCTCCTGAATGCCTTATGGCGCATTCTGCCGTCCGGCTTTCGCCGCTTTGCTCCACAGAGTGCCACCCTCTGCACAGCTAATAACAGCCGAAATATACCCGCTTTACGTTAATTTGAAAAGCATTACAACGATCTCTTCTCTTCCAGTGCCTCCTCACTGATACCTCTAATAAGTTAATCTTGACCTGCGTCAAAAAAATAAAATCTATTTTTAAAAGCAGATTTTTCTGCTTTAGATCCTTCTTTTGGATTAAAAGATCGACTTTTGTCCTACTCACGATCATTTATCTTACAACCGATCCACCCAACAGAATAATATTCTGTTTTAATGCAATTAAACGATCTAAAAAACCTTTAAAAAATCATTTTGTAGATCATTCGATCGTAAATAGAATAATTCTTAGATGATAAAACCATTTGTTACACAACCCGCCAATTGTGTAACAACAGCCTCTACAAGAGCATATTTGTTCATATGTTCGTCAGAACTGCGGATTGTCTGGACGAGGGTCAGACACCGTTTCGTGCATATGGACCAGCATGTTCGAACGCCACAAAGCAGAAGCATCATGCCTGGATCGCTTCGGCGCGGAGCGTTAAGTTTTGACGCTTTTTTGTATGTTTTTTAAGCTGTTAGTTGACTCGGTGCGTTATACTAAGTACCCTTTACTGGTCACAGGCAAAACTGTGATCGGGCGTAGGAACCCGCGTAGTCATCGTCGGCGCAGAAGTTAATTTCTTCATTTGGCGTCGTTTTTTGCCATACCATAAAGACAGGAACTTGTATTTCTTGTCGTCATCTATGGTAGCTCAGGCGGGGCAGGCATTAGCCTGGCCGGTTTCCGATGACGCCGGTATTCCTACCCCCGTCTGGGCTATCACCAATGAGCGTAGGAACTCGGTGATAGCGTTTTTAGTTGTCATCGGAGACCTTTGCTATGTCACCTCAACTGATACAGAAACTCCCGGCCATCACTCTGTTGGAAGGCATGTTTCCCGAGCTATCAACAAACCAGCTTAAAGTCTGCGTTTTTTACGCAATGGGTGTTCCTTACGACGCCATTGCTCAGAACTGTCGGCTTTCTCCCGAAACGGTACGAACCTACCTGAAGCGAAGCCTGAAGAATTTAAATCTGGAAGGATATGATGCACTTCGCTCTGCTGTGCTGATGCGAACTTTCGTTTTCATGATTAGCAATACAGCTAAAGAAAACGAAAAAATGTGAACAGGTGTCCCCATTAAAGGGGACACTTTCATGGAAATTGCATTTTGCACTTTACAGGCGATCCCAAATTGATAAACATAAACACCAAGCACAAGTTACTTTAATAAAGCAAATCACTTCAGACGGTGTCCCAGTTATTTGTATCTGGCTCATGCCCGATATATGGCGATCTTACTCTGAACTGACGTGCTGATGTTTTATTTCGCGTATCACAATACTGTGCCACTGTATTGCTGATATTAGTGCTTAGCCGTTCTTTATCTGTGAGTTCGCCAAATCACCGATACAGAACGTACTAGAGTCTGCTGGTTATATGCCTGTCAGAACTGCAGTTTATCCAGATATGGGCTGGACACTGCTTCAGACATATGATTTAGCATATTCGCCTGACATCGCAAAATCGTCCATCATGGATCGGTTTTGCGCGGAGCGTTGAACTTCGTGAATATAGAACACCTGAATAACCGGAACTGGTATCTTGCGCAATATAATACAGCCGGCAAAAACAGAGAATCTTTATTCTCATGGCTGAATGAGCAAAACGTCGTACCATGGACTCCATTAATAACAAGAAAGATAAGACGGGCAGACTCCAGGCGCTGTTACCGTGAAAGAATATTCGCTATTTTTCCAGGGTACTTTTTTATTCTGGCTAATTTTGACATTCAACCAGTATCGGCATTACGTCGCCATAGCGCCTTCATTGATTTCGTGAAGTTTGGCGGTGAAATAAAACCCGTCAATAAAGATATTGTTGATGGATTAATGAAGATTTACCCGGACCCTGTGCTAAATCCGGGAGCCAGGGAAGAGCTGAATGCGGCTTCCAGCATATGGCTGACAAAAGCACAATATCAGTATCTCCTCAGAATGGAAAATACTCTCCAGCCTGAGTCGAGGATATCCCTGCTCCTGGAACTGGTATCAAATGCCGAACATCACGGCTTTATGGAGCGCCTTGTAAACATCTCATAGCCAGTATTTCCCGGCCTTCGGGCCGGGCTTTTTTCAATTCAGAGAATATTCTGGAGTGAAGCCTGCACGAAGCCATCCCCACCATGGACTCCCCCTGTCTTTTGATGGAATCGTGTATTTCTTAATGGCGAAAGAAATAAAAGGCTTCACCCCAGAGTATTGATTCGTTTTATCAAAGGCCGGCCCGTGCCATCACGTGTGGCGGAGAGAGCGGATACCGGTCTTCTTTTCATCTCACAGTAGGACATTCGCATGACCACGACAGAACATCCCGTGCGCCAGTTGCTCTGGTGTGCACTGAATGCCCTGAAAACGGCACAGGAAAACCACAATATAACCAGTGAAACCGGATTACGGCATTACCTGCTTGAATGGCTTTCTGGTGCCAGCAGACATCCTGAGTTCCGTAGTCTCCCTGGCGAAATCATGGCGTTAAAAGCATTGACCGAAAAAGATCGCAATATTCCCATCATCGGAACGCTGAATACGCTCTTTCTCAGCTCTGCCACTGTCGGGGAATGTCCGTTGTTTCGTTTTCGGGCTGCACTGGGTAAATTACAGAAAGCAGGCTGGCGCACATATGTCTGCCCATGGCCTGAGAGGGTGTTCAATGAATCCATTGAACGGGCCTGTTCCGGGAAACGTCATCTGCTACAACTAAGTCGCACCGAAGAGTGTTTTCTACCGACAGGCGATATGAGGGCACCAGTTACGTTGCAGCTGATCACTCCACTACACCGCAAAACTATGCAGCTTCTGGAAACGGCAGAGTTAATATTCTCCGACGAAGGATTTCAGGTGGTGAGAGGATACGAACATCAATTCGGGATCGAACGCAGAGAAACCCTCTTTCACACCCTATTTATCGGGCTGCCCAGCCTGCCAGAAGATGTCTGGGGTGCAACACAGGAGCAGACGACTATCACATTACACTGAGGATGTGTAATCCCCGACATACCCCGTTTCCAGTCTTCGCAGCCTGTACCGCCCTTCCTGCCGTTTCCGACATTCTTTCTGTCACTACTCGCTTGTGCCGTTTTTTCGCAACCGGTACGTGCAGTTATGACGGTACAGCTGCTTCTTTTCCCGTTCCGGAAGGAGTCTTTGATGCCACAGCAACATCCCGGACGACTGCAAATACTGGTCGTCGACGCACACTGCAAACGCAGGCTGTTTTCAACGAAAACACCGACAGACCCCGATGAGCTTGCCCGACGTTTCTGCACGCCGGATAACTGTCTCGTGGTGGTACTACGCGACAACCGATTTCTGTTCCGACTGGAGCGTGCTCCCGGCAGCCACTGCCGCTGGCACAAGGGCAGCAGCTCCCGCCATCAGCATCTACAGGACTGGCTATCATGAACGCAACCGAAGCAAAATGTTTATTCTTTTCCTGTGCCGGAGTGCTCATCCTTCTGGCGTACTGCATCCAGTTATTAGACGATGCTCGCTGGAAACAATACAGACAAGAACACCAGTGCACCGTGACGGACTCCCGTGAATCTGAACCCGGTTTAATATTCACCCGTCCTGCCCAGGAGGCCTGGACATGCAACGATGGCTCTGTCCACTGGAAAAAACTCGACCCTAACCGTGATGGACTTCTGTACGGAGAATAATCAATGACCAAAATAATTGTTTATTATGTTGTCCTAATCACAATTTTCTGTGTGGGGATATTTACTGCAATACAGTACCTGATTTCAAGAGAAACAACAGATGACGAATCTGACATTAATACCCTGTACCTTGATTCATTTAAAAGTAAAAACAACTGCAAATCATTTGAAACCAATCCAAATTTACTGGATAAAAATGGTAAGCCTGTGGAAATAATGGTGTGTGATGATCAGGAACTGCATTTTTTTGTTCCAAAGAATTAAACAGTTAATCCTCCTTAGTCTGTTATTTTAGTCGCCTGCCTCAGCCAACATGAAAAATAATAACGCGCCATTATATCTCTGGTTGCTTTGGTGTACGCTTTGTCTGTACATCACTACCCCATGGCAATACTTACGTTATCCATACACTGACAACTTATCATTGCCTTATATGTTATATTTCTGTGTGGTGGTTGTGATTTGCATTTTCCCACTACTTTTCAGATGTGTACTTCTTATTGTAAGGTCTGCATCTAAATACGACTTCACATTCTTTGTGAAGAAGAAAAAGGGAAGCAAGAAATCAACTATACATCTTAGCCCCTATGCTGACACACGTTGCCCGAAGTCAATGAGGAAACACTGGGATGTATTGCTTTCTCTGATATCAAAAGCAATTAATAATGATGAAATCATTGTCATGCATTCACATCTCTTTACTCCAGCAAGAATAAATAAACTTATAAAGAGACTGGAATCTTATGATTTGAGTTTTTCAGTTATTACATACCCACGGAAAACAAGTCTGTACGAAAAATTATCAATTCCTTTTATATATCTCTTGTTTCAGTGGTCTTTCCCGCATTTGCATTCGGACGGAATGACAGTCGTCATTCGTCCTCTCCAGACCCACCACACCAATTAAAAAATACATTTAGATATAAAAAGAATGCTCATAAACAGGATTTTTATTTTCACAAAAAATCCCAAAACACTGGCTTAATTGGCTATCCACAACCTCACCTTTAAAATAACATGCAACATTAAAATTCAAAAGATAGAATAATGAAAATACTAATCAACAATATTAAAGACCCAAGCAGACTTCTGAATGCGACTAAAACGGGACATTCAGGAGTAATTCTCTCAATACCGGTATACATTACCCATCCAATTGCACATAAAATAATGAACCCTTACTTAAAGTCCGCATTAACTAACAAACACGTATATACGAACACGGAGTCTCCGTTATGAAAAAAAACTATCTGACACTTATACTGCCGTCATTATTGTCCGGCTGTGCCGGAATTTCCGGCGGCAATAACGTGGCACCATCAGATACGCCTGCTCTGGTTTTTGTTGACGGACAAATCAGTGAGAGTGCTGGCGTCCTGGCACTTACGCAACAACGACTTTCTCCACCTAAAATAACTCCGCCCCCGAGAGTCAGCGTGCCAGAGACAGTAAAAACAGCACAGCCAGTAAGCGAATCCCGACCGTTACCTTCACCAACAATAAGTCAGAATTTCTCCCGGTTAATCATTACAGGCAAGCCTGGTAGCACCCCTGTAACACTATCGCCGACGGCCCGTAACCGGACCGTCAGTCAGTGGATAAAAACATTACTACCGGAAGGATGGAAATTCAGACAAGAGAATGCAGCCACGCCCAAACTGAATACCAAACTGGTTTCATGGTCTGCCAATGATCAGTGGACCCGTTCTCTGAACCGGTTGCTGGAAGAACAACACCTCTGGGGCCATCTGGACTGGGATAATAAAACGTTGACCGTCACAACATCGGCTGCTGCACCGGCACAGGACACGGCAACCACTATCTCGCCAGCAGCCATGGTAACCACATCCACTTCCCCGGAGTCTTCAACGACAGCAAATAGCCAGAACAAACCACGAAACCCATTCAGGGGAAACAGCGTATCTCCGTCTACGCCCGCAGCAATCCCGACTCCGACCGGCTCTACAGTCAAGTCTATCCCACTCATGACCGGGACACCTGTCAAACCGGTATCTCAGGGTAAAGAGTGGCGTGCGCCGGCAGGCACTACATTAAGGGAAAACATTATTAAGTGGGCAGAAGAAACAAAATGCGAAAGCATGGCATCAACGCACTGGATGGTCATATGGCCACTTTCTGTAACCGATTACCGTCTTGATGCGCCTTTGATGTTCCGGGGATCATTTGAATCAGCCATGGAGCAGGTATTTGAGTTATATCGGACTGCGCAAAAACCTTTATACGCACAGGCTTCTCGCATGCAGTGCATCATTACAGTTTCTGATACAAGGGATGGTCGCTAATGGGATGGCTGGTCATGGCCGTCGGCCTGACCATTCTGATTATCACTGGTAGCTACCAGAATCAGAAGATGTCTGAAACCACAAACGCCCAGCAATATGCAAGTGCGTCTGTATGGGCAAGTCAGATACTAATGATTGCTAATAGAATCAATGATATCAGATACGTATCAGGCCAGCAGGACGGAGTAATTTCCTCAGATAAACTGGCTCTCCCTGTCACTCCGGACTCCCGAATTAAACATCAGTTACAACAGGGGCGTCTGTGGGTATGGATGCCTGAACAACCAGGACTTGTTGAAACTTTGCGTTCAAAAAGTCGTGGTTCTGCACTAATAGGGATCTTCCAAAACGGGCAACTCACCTGGCTATCAGGAACTGCAACCGGTCTGACACCCCCGGCAGGCATTACTGCTGGTTCTGTCGTCTACGTTAACTAATCTGGATATATTCATGAAAAAATCACACCAGCGTTCAATGAAGCTGGCGGTGCTCCCCTGCATGATCGCCGTCGCTCTTTCCATCTCCGGATGTACTTTCAGCGAAATCAACAAAATGCAGAAAAAAGCACAGGAAGACTCAGCACATGCACGGGAAAAGGTATCAGCCCTTTCGGCCCGTAAATCGCAGGCTCTTACCTGGCTCGATAATCAATGGATAAACCCTGTTCCGGTCGCTCAGGTATCAAGAGAGAAAAAACAAACAGCTCCAGCCTGCTACATCACGCAGGCAAGAAAAGGAGAGATCACTCTGCAGGAACTGGGGCAACGTATTACTGCCGTATGCGGCATCCCTGTGATCATCACGCCTGACGCAGCCAATTCAACTCTTGAAGGAGGCGCTACCCGCCAGATGACAGGAACACTACCAGCACCAGATGAAAATGGACGTCTACCGTTAAGCAGCCTGGGCAGCACAACAATGACTACCTCCACTCAGCCATTAACGCTGAATAACCTCATGTGGCAGGGAGATATCAATGGTCTTCTGGATCTGATGGCCAGCCGGAGTGGTCTGTACTGGCGCATGGATAATGGTCGGATTGTATTCTATCTGACTGAAACCAGAACGTATCCACTTCATATGCTGAACACCAAAACCAGCAGCAGTTCCAGTGTCAGCTCTGGCTCAACAAGCACAATGGGGGCAACAGGAGGCCAGGATAACTCAGCATCCGGTGATGCAACGTCCTCTCAGAGCACAACCGTTGGTCAGGAATACGATCTGTATGAAGATATCCGGAAAACTATTGAAGCAATGCTGACACCAGAAAAAGGCCGTTACTGGTTATCTGCATCGAGCTCAACGCTGACAGTCACTGATACTCCAGCTGTCCAGGAAGCCGTCGCACGATATGTAGACGAACAAAACAGTATTATGAACCGCCAGGTAGCCCTGAACGTACAGGTTCTGAGCGTCAGCAATACCAGAAACGAACAGTTCGGTCTGGACTGGAACCTTGTTTATAAATCGCTACATTCCGCCGGAGCAACGTTGAACAATGCAAGCGGAGATTTTACAGGCGCTACATCTGCAGGCGTATCAATTCTGGATACGGCAACAGGGAATGCCGCCAAATTCAGCGGTTCCAGCCTTCTGATTAAAGCACTGAGTGAACAAGGCGATGTCAGCGTTGTAACTTCACAAGAAAGCACTGTCACAAACCTGACGCCGGTACCTATCCAGATGGCAGATCAGACAGTTTACGTCGCCCAGTCAGCAACAACTACGACTACGGATGTAGGAGCAACAACAACATTAACACCGGGCATGATCACCACTGGATTCAATATGACCCTGCTGCCTTTAATTCAGAAAACAGGCAATCTCCAGTTGCAGATGAACTTTAATCTGTCTGATCCCCCAACTATCCGTAGCTTTACGTCAAAAGACGGAAACAGTTACATCGAAATGCCATATACCAAACTGCGTTCACTGAGCCAGAAGGTCAATCTGAAAGAAGGGCAATCACTTGTCGTTACTGGTTTCGATCAGAACAATACGACGACAAGTAAAGCCGGTACATTTACGCCAGCAAATCCATTATTTGGTGGTTCACAAACCGGGAAAAATGAACGCAGCACGCTTGTGATCATCATTACCCCGACTTTCCCGTCAGGAGGCAATAATGGCTGATGAAGATATCAACCCGGTAGTGCTTCTCGCAGATCCTAAAGTAAATCATCGCGTGTGGGCTGCCTGTCTTAAATGGACTCCTGTCGTAAAAAAACAGCGCGTCCCCTCACATCATAAACACAAGTCTCATGTAAAACCCAGACGGCTTACCTCCCTGAAAGTGACTGTAGGCAGCAGAAATTCCCGTGGAAAGATCAGCCGCCTTACCGGCACAGGAATACTGACCAGGCCAGAACGCAATCATTATTTTTCCCTGGCACTGGCTTTCTGCTCATGGGTCAGAAATGGATACGGTGTCTTCCGGTACAGCGATAAGGAGCTCTTATTCCTTGCTTCCATTAATGGCCAGCCTGCCGTTATGGCTGACTTATCAGGAAATGATGCCGATGTTGCCCAAAAGGTCAGCCTTTTTCTGGCGATGAACGAAGAGCCCCCCGAAAAATGGCAGGTTGTATCGTCTCTGGAACATCCTGATAACTGGGAAAGTATTATTACCCGGTTATCATCAGCAGACCTCCGCCGTTGCAAACTTACTGTCGGCAATCGCAGCAAATTCACACTGCCTGCCGTACTGTTTTTAGTAGCAGCCGGCGCAGGCACAGTATTCTGGATGACTCAGCCAGAGCCGGATGTCGGACCGACCGCCGAGGAGATAGCTGCACGGGCAAGATTACAGTTTAAAAAGCCCGAACCACCACCGGAGCTCCCGCATCCATGGGCGTCACAACCTGTAATCAGTGATTTTCTGAAAGCCTGCGCGGACCTTCGAAAACCATCACCGGTCGCGCTAGAAGGCTGGAAACTTACCGGTGGAACATGTACTCCCGAGACATTCACACTGATTTACGAACGACAGCCAGGAGGAACTATTGAAGGCTTTCTGGCAAGAAGCAAAGAAATCTTTAATGTTATTCCTGACTTTAACCTTAAAGATGGTGCACGCCTGGCTTCTGTAACCCGGCCACTGCCTTCCCTGCCCCGCAGGGATGAGGCAGTCCCTGCCCCCTCAGAACAACTGATGCGGGTGTTCACGTGGTTTCAGAAAAAACAGTTAACGCCGGCCATTAATGAAATAGCCATACCGGAACCATTACCAGGTAACGATGGTGAACCAGCCCCTGTTCAGAAATGGAAAGAATATCAGTTCAGTTTATCAACGCCTGTAAATCCTGATGAGTTGTTCCCTTTATTTCAGGATACCGGCGTTCGTCTGAGCAATATCCATTTTGAATTAAACGGCGGTACTTTCAGTTATTCCTCAGAAGGTCATATTTATGCGTCCAGGTAAATTACTCATTATTCCATCCATATTTTTCTTCTCTGGTTTTTCATTTGCAACAACACAACCTCTTGTCACAATAGGAGAACTTGAAGCACAACAAAACCGGAATATTCTTTTACAGGCAAAAGTTCAGGGCGCACAGCTACAGAAACAACTCGAAGAATCAGATGTTAATCTGTCATCTGAAACTGTTTCAGGTTTCTCTGGTATGACTGCCTCTTTGCCATCAGTTTCAGAGCAGCCGACATCTAAAAACAGAAAGGAATTGCCCGTTATTATGGAAATAAACGGCAAAGATAAACGTCTTCATGCCGTTCTTCGCATGGCTGATGGACGTCAGACAAGCGTCACCACTGGTAGCCAGCTTCCGGGTACATCCGTCACGGTGAAGTCGATCTCATTGTCTGGCGTCACGTTAAGTGATGGCACCACCCTTACTTTCTGAGTGATGTGATATGGACAAATATAATTTGAAGGATGCTCTCCTTTTTATATCCCGGGGAGACACCCATGAAATTCTCATCGAAACAAATCAGCGAACAAGACCTGACGTACAGAGTAATCTCCAGGAACTGCTAAACTTATACCCTGACATCATCCCAAAAGTAGTCTCGCTGTCTGAGTTACAGGAAGCCGGTCAGGATGATGAAAATAAAGGTCCGAAAGAACGGATTATTCATCTGAAAGATCTTGCAGATGTCAGTGAAAGTGAGAAGAAAGTTCTCTCCTATTTTGAAACGGCCAGAAAACTTGGTGCTTCAGATATTCATTTTTTAATTTCAGAGTCTATTTTCAAAGTTCGCATGAGAATATTCGGTGAACTGCAAACTGTAGATGAAGATCAACCTGCGTTGGGTTATTCACTTTGCGCAACAGCCATTCTGTCAATGGCTGATGTGACTGAAACCAGTTTCTTCCCTCAAAGGGAACAGGATGCGCGCCTGTCCCCACAATTAATGCGAAAAATAGGAATATTTGGTGCACGATACAGTCACAGACCTACGGGAGATGGTCTGATTGCAGTTATGCGCCTGATACCCGATGACGGAGACAAAGTTCCCACGTTTAAGCAACTGGGCTTTATACCGGAGCAAATCCGGTTGCTGAACGTCATGCTGCGCCGCCCGGAAGGGAAAATAGTTCTGTCTGGTCCAACAGGTTCAGGTAAATCAACAACGTTACGCAGTGCCTGCCGTGTATATCTTGACGATAATCAGGGGCGACACCTGCTGACGATCGAAGATCCGCTGGAAGGACAGATTCTGGGGGCAACACAAACCCCGATTATCTGTGACAAATCCGACGAAGAGGCCGTCAAACTGGCATGGAGTCGTGCTATTTCATCGGCAATGCGACTTGACCCCGATGCCATCATGGAAGGGGAAATGCGTGATCTTGTCTCGATGATGTCAACAACCTACGCGGCTCAGACCGGTCACATCGTTCTGACGACATTACATACAAACTCAGCTCTGGGTATACCGGAGCGGATGATTACGATGGGTATGAATGCCGATCTTATTTGCGATGCGCAATTACTGATTGGGATGATCAGCCAGCGTCTTGTACCAACTCTGTGTCCCTCCTGCCGTATTCCATGGGAAAAGCGAGTACCTGAACTTAGCGAAGACGACCGCGCTTACCTTGAGCGGCACTGCAATAAAGATTCACTCTGCAGTACAGATAATATCTGGTTCCGAAATCCTCACGGATGCTCCGACTGTAATCACGACGTAATTATTAACGGCAGAAAGCGCGGTGAAATAGGTAAAGGCCTCACCGGCAGGACCGTAATTGCTGAAGTGATAGAACCTGATAATCGCTTATTTCAGATTCTGAAAACACGCGGCAAAGTTGCAGCACGTAAATACTGGCTTGAAAACATGCATGGCATCAGTCGTGTGGAGCATCTGCTTCGCCGTATCAATGAAGGCCTGGTGGACCCTCTTGAAGCCGACAGAATCATCCCTCTGGACGAAGACGAACGCCTCAGCATCGATGATGCCTAACAGGAGAACAACATGCGTGAAATGAATTTCAGTCAACGGCTGAGACGTTTCATTGTCAGAAAAACGTTCAGCGCCCCCTACAGGGTGCAGTTTTACGAAGCTCTGCGTTTTCTGCTGGAAAATAAACAGCCATTAAAGACCGCACTGGAACAGATGCGGGATGCCTGGACAGACTTTGGACGAAAATGGCATCCCTTTGCTGAACTGGCCACAGACTGTATTGAGTCTCTTCGTGAAAACAGTGGCGAAAACTCTCTGGAATATACTCTTGGTTTATGGGTTCCCCAGGAAGAGGCTGCAGTAATCAGTGCCGGAATAAGAAGTGGTTCCATTGTGGATGCATTACAATTTGCCACCACACTTACAGATGCCAAAAAGCAACTCCATCAGGCCATATGGCAAATGGCTATTTACCCGGTGGGGTTGTTAATCATGATGACGGGGACATTATATGTTCTTAATACAGAGCTAATACCTGTACTGAGCAAAATAAGCTCCCCTGATTCATGGAGTGGTGCTCTTGGTTTTCTCTATGGATTATCTTTGTTTGTCGATAATTACGGCGCTATATGTGCCGTTCTTTTTGCAGTGGTCACAGGTGTAATATCATGGTCTCTGAAAAACTGGAAAAGCCGCTCTTTGGCTGACAATATAATGCCATGGAGTATTTATAAGGATATACAGGGGGCAGCATTCCTCCTGAATATGGCTGCACTTCTGAAAGCCAAAATGACAACGCTCAACTCACTGAACGTTCTTCAGGACTTTGCATCACCATGGTTAAGCACACGCCTTGACAGCATTATTTACCGCGTACGCCAGGGGGATCACCTTGGGCTGGCTTTGCGTCAGTGCGGTTATCAGTTCCCATCCAGGGAAGCAGCCAACTTCCTGTCTTTATTACAGGGAGATGGCGCAACGGAGCTAATCGGCAATTATGGCCAACGGTGGCTTGTACAAACGCTGGAGCGAGTAAAAAAACGAGCAGCTGTTGTGCGTTTAATTATGCTGATATTTCTTGTCATGTCACTCCTGTTACTGGTCATGGCCGTTGTAGACATTCAGTCTATTGGCGACAACAGTATGGGTAATCTTTAAATAAAACGAGGTATTTATGTTAATCCAAAATATTGATGTTAACGCTCTGAAGAAAAATGAGAAAGAAACGTCTCATGACAAAGGCTGGGGTATTATGGAACAGGGTGCAATAGCACTTGTTGTAATTATCGTACTTGCCCTTGTTTTTGGTGGATTGTATATGTTGCGTTCACGAACCGGTGTGGCAAATGAAAGTTCGAACATACAGACAATCATCACAAGTACTCAGGGGCTGCTAAAAGGTAGCGATGGATATACGTTTACCAGTGGAGCCAAAATGACGGGTGCTCTCATTCAGATGGGTGGCGTACCCAAGACCATGACAGTGCGTGGTACTCCATCATCAGGTACAGCAACGCTCTATAACTCATGGGGCGGTGCCGTAACTGTTGCTCCGGCTTCAACATCAGGTTTCAACAATGGTTTTATCGTCACCTATGAAAAAGTCCCACAGGATGCCTGTATCCAGATTGCCACACAAATCAGTCGTACTGGTTTAACTAACGGTATTACCCTGAACAGTACGACTCACAATGATGGAAAAGTCACTACTGAAGAAGCCAGTGCGCAATGCACAGCTGATAATGGCAGCACCGGTACAAACAAACTAATCTTCACCATCAATGGCTAAGGAGTTTTAATGTCCGGGGGTAAAGTGCCCCTCAGACTTATTTCATTAATCCTGCTTTGTTCTCTTATTTATCCCGCCCGAGCTTCATACATCGCCCCCAAACAAATCTGGACTAACAAGTGGGACAATTGCTTTGCCGCCGCCGGCGCACGCTATCAAATTGAACCATTATTGTTGAAGGCCATTTCTGCCGGGGAATCTTCATTGAAGCCGGGCGCAATTAACATAAATAAGGACAGAAAAACAGGCAAAGCCAGTAGTACGGATTATGGGTTGATGCAAATAAACTCAACCCATATTCCAAAGCTTATAAAGATGGGCGTAATCAAAAAGTCTGAGGATTTAATTACCAAACCATGTCTTAATATCCATATAGGAAGCTGGATACTGGCAAGACATTTTCAGATATGTGGCGTCAGCTGGAATTGCCTTGGATCATACAATGCCGGATTCCGTAAGGACAGACATGAAACAAGAGAGCAATATGCTAATAAAGTATGGAGAATTTATCGTGACATGAAAGGGATATGCCTTCCCGGGCAGGGAGGCAGACAATGCAGACAATCGTAGGCATAAGTCTCTCCCCTGTTTATATCCTCCCATTGATGTTCATATTTTCCATTATTGGACGAACTCTGTTATTCAGAGTTCGTTATTTTTTATCTGATACAGAACATCTCTGGTATAAGACACACACTGCAGTTCTGTCAGGAATATGGCTATATAGTATAGCTGTGGCATTAATTATTTTATCGCCATCCCAACTTCTCTACCGTATTCATGCTGTTCTTATTCTTTCGTTCATGCTGCAAATGGCAGTAACGGATGCACTAACAGGCCTCTTACCTGGTACATTCACCAGGCGTTTTTTAATCGCTGGAATATTATCACAAATCACAACTGATATATGGTGGCTCCGTGCAACAGAAATTGTCTCTGCCGCAATTGTCTTATTCTGTCTGCATAAACTGGTTAACCGCCATCGTCTTAATATTGGCACAGGAGACCTGTGGCTTATTGCAGGTATTACCGCATGGTCAGGGCTATATAACGCCATATGGAGTGTGTTGCTGGGCGCAGGAGGATTTGTCTTATGGCATTCAACATGGTGCATAAAAGGACATAAAGAAGGCCCACTGGGTCCATGGCTGTGTCTTGGCCATGTCCTTTTGCTACTGGATAATCTTTATCAACCACTATGGGTAATCTGATGAAAAAATATGACCGAGGCTGGGCATCGCTGGAAATTGGCGCGGCTTTATTGATTGTTATGATCATAGTTGCCTGGGGTGCAGGCATATGGCAGGACTATTTAAAAACCAAAGGTTGGCAGGCTGAAGCTCGTCTTGTCAGCAACTGGGCCAGTGCAGCCCGCTCTTATATAGGGAAAAACTACACAACTCTCCAGGCCAGTAGTACCACAACAACCCCTGCCGTTATCACGACAACCATGCTGAAAAATACCGGCTTTTTGTCCAGCGGCTTTACTGAGACAAACAGCGAGGGGCAGCGGTTACAGGCATATGTAGTTCGAAACACCCAAAACCCGGAATTACTACAGGCAATGGTTGTATCCAGTGGTGGCACCCCTTATCCAGTGAAAGCACTTATCCAGATGGCTAAGGATATTACCACTGGTCTTGGTGGATATATCCAGGACGGCAAAACAGCCACAGGTGCATTACGTTCCTGGTCAGTAGCTTTAAGTAATTATGGTGCCAAAAGCGGCAACGGGCATATTGCCGTACTGTTATCGACGGATGAACTTAGTGGTGCAGCAGAGGACACTGATCGTCTTTACAGATTCCAGGTCAATGGTCGCCCTGACTTAAACAAAATGCACACGGCCATTGATATGGGATCAAATAACCTGAATAACGTTGGGGCAGTAAATGCCCAGACTGGTAATTTCAGCGGCAATGTGAATGGTGTAAATGGCACTTTCAGCGGTCAGGTAAAAGGCAATAGCGGAAACTTTGACGTAAATGTCACCGCTGGCGGTGATATCAGAAGTAATAATGGTTGGTTAATTACTCGTAACAGCAAAGGCTGGCTCAATGAAACTCACGGTGGCGGATTTTATATGTCCGACGGATCATGGGTTCGAAGTGTAAACAACAAGGGCATCTATACCGGCGGTCAGGTGAAAGGCGGTACTGTTCGTGCTGATGGTCGCCTTTATACTGGTGAATACTTACAACTGGAAAGAACTGCCGTTGCTGGCGCATCATGTTCGCCTAACGGCCTTGTAGGCCGCGATAATACAGGGGCAATACTTTCGTGCCAATCCGGTACGTGGAGGACAATAGGTGGAAAACTCAAAGTTACTCAGCTTTCCAACACAGGTTATCTGGGGCAATTCGACTTCTGTGCCATTGCCAGAATGGGCAACGCAGAGGATGCCCACTACTGCCAGGTAGTTGAGAGCCCAGCAGGTTCACGTAAATGGTACAAATACGAGCATAAGACAGGTTGTATTGCGTCGTGTGTAACGCTCAATTAAGTTTGATATCCAAATAGTGACTGCTCTCCGCCCTGTCGGGCGAGGCTTCCCACTTCTCAGGCCGCAACCGTCTGTGCGACGGATTTACGCTGGCCTCCATAGGCAGAGACGACGAGTCCCGCCGCCTTTAGTTCCAGTATTCCTTTTTGCCGGATGTTGAGTGCCGCATTGATATCGCGGTCGACGCCCCTGACTACATTATGATTTGCCCTCTGAACCCGGGCAGCACCCCGCTGTAAACATCATTCAAAACACATACAGAAAGGCGAGTTGCAACAACTCGCCAAACACATTCGATCTGCATGATCGAAATTATTCGTTTCACCAGAAAAAACACCGAAGATACAATAACCACATGAGCTGAAAAGACTTTTTCAGTCGGAGGAACAATGAGACTGAATACGACCGGTATTGCGGCCCGAATGATGCTCTCGCTGGACAAAAAAGCAATCGGCGAAAAACTCATCAACGGTCGTCAGATAAACCCGACACCTCTGCAGGTCCGTTACCCACAAGGGGTAAGAGAAGTTCTGGGAATAATGAGCGAACAATTAGCCATATCCACCGCTGATTTAACCCGAATCCTGCTTGAGGATGTTCTTCATAATATGTTTATGCCTGCGGATAACACCACAGGAAACATAATAAGCAGAATTGAATACATCATGCTGTCGCATGATATAAATGCGCCATTACTGGCAACATTGCTGTCGCCATGGAATATCCGCCCCACGGTAATACAGGACCCGGCCAGACTTGCAGACTATCTTTCAGTTGACGCTCTCGAATATCTTGCTGAATGTTTTAATCTCAATCCGGACTGGCTGAATGGCCATGAAAACTATCCGATAGCGTTGTCCGGTGAATGGCCAGATACTGCTGATAATTTCAGAATGCTTATTAATGATAGCAGCAACACTGAAGTTATTTTCTGGCATAGTTTCCCCTTCGCAGGAAACACGAAAAGAGAATATTGCGGGGTAATATTGAGACAGAAAAAAGAAATAAATGGTTCTGTAATATATCCGGCACTATCATTATCACCAACACTTCTGAACGATAAAAAAAGAAAATGGTTAATTGAATATACAACCAGACAGAATACAACAATGTCTTTGCGACGCGTCACGTTGAGACCTGGCCTTGCCGGTAACCTTATTACAGGGCAAATACTACCTGTTAGCTTATTTAATACATCTTTATTACCCTGGTAAATACCAGATAGTACCAAAGTAAAAAATTACGGCACATCCGTGTCATAGCGTTGTTTTGTCTAAATTCTGATAAACAGGAAATTAAATGATGAAGAAAAATCATATTACCCGCACCATCATTGCATCTGCTGTATTATTTTCCTTTAACGCTGCAGCAGCGACGTCATATTTTGAAGCACGTAACGATGCAATGGGTGGCACCGGGGTAGCATCTTCCCATTATGGTGTGGCACCTCTGGCAAACCCGGCTTTACTGACAAAGCACAACAGCAATGATGATTTCAGCCTTCTTCTGCCGTCTGTTGGGGCACAAGTTGCTGATCCTGATGATGTATCAAATAAAGCTGATGATGTTAAAGATGACTGGGATTTGTTTGACAGTGCTGTAGATAACCAGCATGGCGTACAACAGGCAGCGGCAAATCTTAAACATCGTCTGCAGGAATTCCGCAATATCAATGCAGATGCTCAGGTAGGTGTATCAGCTGTAGCAGCCATGGCAAATGACACTCTGCCGTTTGCCCTTATGGTCAAGTCTTACGGAACTGTCAGCGTAAACGGAAAAGTAAACGATGCAGACCTGGATTATCTGGACAAAGTTGCCAATGGAACAATTACCGACGTCGATAAGAATGCCCTGACCTCACGCGCATTCGGGCGTGCAGCTGTAATTACCGACGTCGGAATTTCATTTGCCAAAGAACTGGAAACGGCCGGACAAAAATGGTCTCTTGGCGTCACACCAAAATATCAGCGTGTGGACCTGTTTAACTACAACGTAAAGGTCCGTGATTACGACAAAGACGATTTTGACGGTGACAAGTACCACAACACGAAAAACGGATTCAACGCCGATATTGGTGCTTATACAGACCTGAATGACAACTGGACTGTCGGTCTTGTTGCCCAGAACATCATTCCACGCAGTATTGATACTAAAGTCGTCAATGGCTTTAAAGAAACCTTCAAAGTTCGTCCGCAGGCAACCGCCGGTGTATCCTGGCATAATGACCTGTTTACCACTGCTCTTGACATTGATCTGACTCCTGCCAGTGGCTTCACTTCTGACAGCAAACGTCAGTTTGCAAGTGTTGGTGCTGAATTTAACGCATGGAAATGGGCGCAATTGCGTGCCGGTTATCGTCAGAACATGGCATCAAACTCCGGAAGCGCCTTCACCGCTGGCGTTGGTATCTCTCCATTTGACGTCGTACATATCGATGTTTCCGGCCTGGTAGGAACTGACCACGATTACGGTGCAATGGCACAACTTCAGTTCACTTTCTGATTACAGTCCCCGCCCCCGGCACTAAACCCGGGGGTATTATTATATTCAGTTTAAATAACATGATGAAACCACGTTCTTCTTATTCAAAGACAGCATTCATTCTTTTATTTTCTGTTTTCCTGGTAGCTGCAGTGACAAAAGCAAGAAACTCGCTTCCCGATATCACCCTGGAACAGGCAAAAGAAATTAATGCTGATAACACCGTTATTTTTCTTTTCCGCCATGGAGAACGTTGCGACCGTTCAGATATGCCCTGCTATTCGGATAAAAGCGGAATCACTATTACCGGTACAGAGAAAGCACAGCAGGAAGGTATTAAGTTCGCAACAATCTTCAGTGAATATGATATTTACTCCAGCAATGCGGTAAGAACCATACAAACTGCAAAATTCTTCTCCGGTAAAGAACCCGTCGTTATGGACAGTTTATCAGACTGCAATAATGATCTTTATAAGACGCTTGAATCAATCGCAAGAAAATCTCATAAAAGGAACATAGTAATAATGACACATAATCATTGTTTATCATTTCTGGCCAGAGATAGGCTCGGCAAGAAATTCAAACCGGCGTACCTTGATGCCCTGATCATGCATTACGATGGTACCCGGCTCATACTTGACGGAAAATACAACAAAGAGGCATAGAGGATATTTGAATTTACATAAATTCTGATATACTCAGTAAGATACAAGAGTGTACGGGCACATGTGCCTGTCTGAATTGCAGGTTATCCGGACGAGGGCCGGGAACTGTTTCAGGGACAAGCGCCGGTACGTTCGATTCATAAATCGTCGAGTCATCCATCATGGATCGATTCGGCGCGGAGCGTTAAAGATTACGCTCATATTCGTTTTATGTCTGACGACACATCAACCAGCCAGTATCAGGAATAATCACCTTCAGTAAACTATGAGGCTATTTACCTGGCCACACTGGCATTTATTTCCGGTAACGCAAGTATAGCCGGAAACAAACATCATCCTGTCTGTACCGGAGCACCGGTATATCCCATTCTGATTTAACTGCTCAGGAATTATTATGAACCGTATTATACCTGCGGGGTGTCTTGCCGCCCTTTTTCTGGCTGGCTGCAACTCCCCTTCTCAGCATACTCCTGTTCCGCGTAACTACGGTGCTGCCTCTGATGTGGCGGTTACCCGGCACACTCAGTACACATTATGGGACAAAGGTGTGTTTTCCGGCCAACTTCCGGTTTCAACGGGGTCTCATCTTCTGACAGCTAACAGCGATCGCCTTTCCTTTGACTGGGAAGGTGATGCAATTGAATTACTGAACGAACTGGCCAGAGTCAGGGGGATGCAGTTTAACTACAATGGTGTCCGCCTGCCGTTACCAGTCAACCTTCACGTCCGGGATATGACGTTTTCCAATACGTTGAGACTTATTGAAGCCCAGACAGCCTGGAGAGCAACAATCCATCAATATCCGGGCTTGTTACAGGTCAGCTTCATGCAGCCGGAGAACCGGAAAAAATGAAAGCACTCACCTCTCTCATTTTGCCAGTAATACTGCTTACTGGTTGTTCTTCTTCCCCTACCATCTCGCCAGGTGGTGTCAATACGCCACCACCTGACATTAATGCATGGCTTAAACCACGAAGTGAAAAGCCGGATAGTCTGTCAGAAACACGCTGGAAAATGCTGACCGACGCAGGTAAAACGCTTGGATTTCGTGGTGGCAAGGCTCAGCGTTCATGGGAGCTGATTCAGGCACTCAACGCCCGGGAAAGCACACTTAATGCCTTATACGATTTCCGGCCACTGATTAGCCCGGAAGGCTGGCTACCACCGGTTATTGATGAAGCACAGGACGTAGCTCATATCACGCCAGATCAAATCCGGACCTCTTCCCGGGTCTGGACCATCATTCGCCCTGAACGCTTTGTCAGCAATCCACCGGGCTGGCGTGACTGGCTTCTCCGGGGGCTTTCAACAACAGCCACTCCGGGTACAGAAGGCAGCGTCGTTCCAGAAGACAGCGTGCAACGAAAAGTGTGGGAAACCGCATTACGGCAGGGATGGCAGGAAGGAAGACAAAACGCCGACCTGACGCTTGAAGCCAACCAGAAAACCCTCACCCGTGATTACCGGGGCATGATGCTGTACTCACTTCTCTGGCGTCAGGGCATGATCACCCGTCCGGATGTTTCTGATCAAATGCAAACCGTTACAGGTGACGGGAAAAAACTGGTCACTGGAGATCGTGTTCGTCGCCTTAAAAATCATGCGGAATTCAATCTTCAGAAATCTCACTGGCGTCCGCTTATAGGCACTGAAGGAGGCTCCCGATGAATATTCCTGATGAGTTTGGTCTTTTTCCGTTTCAGCGTTTCACGGCAGATGAACTACGGCATTTCTTTGTCTGGTGCGCCGCACATAAAGTCAGTGATGTGGATCTGACCGGCGGGTCACCTGTATCTGTCAGTCGCTTTGGCCGACGGGTGCGTTGTTCCAGTGCAACGTTACCAACCACACTCATGTCCTCCCTGATTGATGAACTGTTCGGTCGGGAAGTCATTCCCCGCGTTCTGGCAGGCAATCCGGTTGACAGGACGATACAGATTAACGGGGATGCATCCGGTCGCTATGGTCTTAAACGCGGAGAACGCATCCGGTTACGCTCTCACCTCATTCAGGGCACATCTGGTGCGGAGGAGAAAGCAATATCAATAACCATGCGTGTCATCCCGACAGAAATACCGGACATCCTCTCCATGAACATTGAACCAGACCTGCTTGAAGCAATGGTCTGCAAAAGCGGTCTGGGATTTGTATGTGGTGAAACCGGGTCAGGGAAATCAACGCTGTGTTCAGCACTGTACCGTTACATTATGGACAATTTCCCCGACGCCAAAATCGTGACATATGAAGACCCGGTGGAATATATCCTGGGAAATGAAAACGATCTGCTCCCACCGCATCAGGCAGAAATCGGGCGTGATGTGGTCAGTTTTGCTGCCGGACTGCGTTCTGCTGTACGACGTAATCCCGAAATTATCGGTGTTGGTGAGATCAGGGATAACGAAACCGCCGACGCAGCGGTACAGGCAGGCAACACCGGGCATTACTGCCTGAGCACCATGCATACGAAATCTCCTGGTGAAACGCTGGCACGTCTTCTTGGGCTGTTTCCCCCTGTCATCAGGGATTCGATGGCCTGGGCTGTCCTGTCACTGTTGCAGTTCATTCTGGTTCAGGTTCTGGTCAGAACAAATGACGGTGGTCGTAAAGCCGTCCGGGAATATATCGTCATTAACGATGAGCTTCGCGACAATCTTTCCGGAATGCCACATGCAGAGTGGGGGCATCACATTGATGCCATAATCCGGCAGGAGAAGCGCCGTATCCGGGACCAGATTCTGGAAATGTATATCCGGAATGAAGTTGACCGAAGAGAAGCGATTCTTTTTATCCCGCCAGGGGAGTTACGGTCATGAAAAGAGAAGGTTTCTGGCGATATGCAACACCGCCAGTCAACATCCAGGGCGTACCTCTGCCGTTCACCATGATTTATCTGTTTATATGCCCCTTTCCCTCCAAAACAACCTTCTGGATTTGCACCGGCATCATTTTATTTTTCGTTATTCTCGACCGTTCAGGCTGGACTGTCAGGACGATCTGTACTCGCATTTTCAGCATTCTGAGAGGGGCCATCGCCTCCGGTCGTCCATGGTGGTATCGCCACCATACGGAATCACCACGAGACTGGACTGGCCTCGATTAAATTCTGGAGTCTTTATGTCAGGTAAAAAAACTATCGTTACTCTGCTCCGGGTATCGCTACTGGCATGCCCGTTACTGTTCACGACACCATCGTTTGCAATGATCGACACGCCATCCGTGAAGGTCGGCTTTTCTCCTGAAGGAAGCGCATCCGCTCTGGTGCTTGACACAATCAACAGTGCGGAAAGCTCCATCAGGATGATGGCATATTCCTTCACCGACCCGGATGTAATGCATGCGCTGGCAAAAGCGAAAAAACGCGGAGTGGACGTCCGTATTGTTGTTGATGACAAGGGGAATACGAACCGGGCAAGTCAGGAAGCGATGAAATATATCAACCTGCTGGACATTCCTCTCCGGACTGTAGATGCCTTCCCCATCCATCACGACAAAGTCATCATTGTTGACGGAAACACGGTTGAAACTGGCTCCTATAACTTCTCTCGTGCTGCTGCACGCAAGAATTCAGAGAATGTCGTTGTGCTCAAGAATATGCCGGATGTAGCCGCACAATATCTTGAACACTGGCAGGATCGCTGGAATAAGGGTACAGACTGGAGACCCTGACAAACATTTCTCCCCCGATTTTCTATCCCCCCAGCCACCCCCGGCTTCCGGCGGTGGTTTTTTTCCGTCTTTTTTCAGGAGAAGCACTCATGCCGTCTGTATCCCGCTACCGCACCTGGCTTGCCGTGCCTGCAGATGAAATAGAAGATCTCAAAAAAGCACATCCCCCGATGAACGGGCACACGCCCGTCATCTGGGACAAGGAGCACAAACTCTGGTTCGCCCGCCCGGGGGCGGACCTGTCCAGGCTGGACCGCTGGCTGCCCCGGCCACAGGACGTCTCCATGAACGGCAGTGATCCGGTCACCGAGTTTGCCCAGGTTCTGGAGAATGCCGGACTGGTTCTGAAAGAACTGCCGGTCATGGACGGGAAAATCCACCGTGTCCCGACCGCCGATGACAAAAAAGGACAAAAAAGTGGCGCATATCGCGGATTCCTGGACGGCAGACCTGCCGGCTGGTACAGGGATTATCGCAGCGCGGATAATTCGCCGATCACCTGGACCTTCTCCGGCGGAGAACAGACAGATCCCCGCGCAAGACTCCACCTGAAAGCGCATTCAATGCAACGCAGGGAGGACGCGGAGCGGGAACTGAAAGCACAGTACAACCGACAGGCCGCGTATGCCCGCCGCTATATCAACAAATGGCCGCAGGCCACAGCACATGAATACCTGACCCGGAAAGGCATTAAGGCTGCACCGGGGGTGCGGGTAAACAACAAAAATGAACTGGTTATTCCCTTCAGTAACCGTAACGGCGCGATACGCTCTTACCAGCGTATTCCGGTCACCGGGGGGAAAGATGCCCGCATCCTGATAGATTCGGAGAAAACCGGTAACTGGTTTGCGCTGGGCACACCGCGCAACGGTCAGCCGGTACTGTTTGCCGAGGGCTATGCCACTGCGGCCTCCCTGCACGAAGCCACGGGCCTTCCGGTACTGATGACGGTGGATGGAGGCAACATGATTGCCGTTGCCGAAAATGCCCGGCAAAAGTGGACGCAAAGCCCCTTTATCTTCTGTGCCGACAACGATCATGCAATCCGGGTTAACAAAGGTATCGTCAGTGCAACAAAAGCCGCAGAACTGACAGGAGGATCGGTCATCTTTCCGGCGTTCACCGATGCCGAAAAAGCGCAGGGGCTGACCGATTTCAATGACCTGGACGCAAGCCGGGGACGGGCCGCTTTTCAGCATGTCATCAACGCCCAGTTAGAACACATCGGGGTTTCCACCCCCAACAGTAACACCCCGGAAATGCGCGAGGCACTGGTGATAGGCAACCTCGTTTTTACACCGGTCCACACTGAGGAAAAAACCATGACTCCGACAGAATATCCTGAAACATCACCCGATACAGGGCACAGCCATGACCAGGGACCTTCTCTGCCGTCCGCCACGCAGCAGGAACAACCAGCTGCTTCCAGCAGTAACATTGCTGATGAAACACAGTCATTTACCAGTCACGCCACTGAAAATAACGGCAAAGATGAGCGGCACGCTGATAACGTTCAGGCGCAAACGGAAAGCTCTGTAGTTCAGGACTCCCCTGCAGAATCACCGGCGTCCCCGGAAAGTACAACGGCATCTGCCCCTGATGAACCCGCTCATCCGGCGGAACCTCCGGAAAAAGTTGTCTCGGTGGCCACAGATAAAGACTGGCGTGAATTTGAAGCCGAACTGTCACAACCGGAAAAAAACGAGTCACAACAGGAATCCGGCACTTCACCTGAAATACCGGCCCCTGCTGCCGCCCCCGCATCCCCTGAAGACAGTCCCTCATCTGAAACCATGAATGAATCAGCCGAGCCATCACCTTCCCCTGATGCAGTCAAAGAGGAAATGACCGTGATGACGGAGCCTGATGACAAACAAAGCACCGGAATATCCCCGGATACTCCCCGGGAAGAGGCGGTCAACCATGTAACTGAAGACATTCCCCTTCAGCCAGAGCCGTTCCTTCCTGAGTCAGATGGCCCCGAAGAATACGAAAACTACAGCGCATATCAGGAGCTGATGAACAATGAAAATCCTGAGCATCTGCAGGAAAACAGTGATATGCCGTCGCAACCGGACACAGACCACGTTCAGGCAGATGAGTCAGAACTTCAGGCCACAACAGATACTGCAGAACCGGCTGTCCGGGATGAACCCACTCCACAGCAACCTGTTCAGAGCACATCACCTTCTGATAATACTTCATCGTTTCTCGACAAAGCGCGTGGCTTTTTTACGCGTAAAAAAACGGATTCACAGGCACATGAGAACAGTGATCCCACGCCCTCAGCGGAAACCACGACGACTCCACCGATACCTGACAGTATTGTCTACGCCCCGGAACGTTCTGATGCACCGATATCGCTCAACATGGACGAAATTCTTAAAGAGCTCGACTGGGAAAAACGAGCAGACAGAACCGTCCTGTACAAACTGGATGGCAAACCTGCCTTCATTGACCGGGTAAACCGGCTGGAAATGGTCAACGGTGCCAGCAATGACGATCGCAGCGTTCTGGCCGCACTTGCTGTGGCCACCAAATTTTATGGGGGCGTCATAGAGCTGACGGGCAGTGATGCCTTTAAGCAAAAAGCAATGCAGTTGATTATCGAGCACAACATCGATGTCCGGATGAAATTGCCAGATCAACGGGCTGAACTAGAAAAATTACGCAAGGAAATGGCTGTCAGTAAGGATGCTGTTGTCACCCATAAGCCAACACCGGAACTTAACCGGAATACCCCTGAACAACCAGCAGTCCCAGACCCTGTTCAGGAAAAAGAAGCCACACAATCCCCGGCGTCCCCAGTAGCCCCTGAAGCATCAACCGTCAGCACCGTCCCTGCATCATCACCGGCTGAACCTGGCAAAACGGCAGATGCGGCACAAGGTGAAGAACCACCAGGAAAACTTCGCCCGGGAGAGAGCGTGACTGCCGTACTGCACAATTTTGGTCGTGCTGAATATGCACCCGGCAAAGGAGAGAGTTTCTTTGTTGAGCTTAAAAACCGCAGTGGCAGCAAACTCTACTGGGGGGAGCAACTGGAAAGTCTGGTCAAAAACCATCAGAAAGGTGACGTGGTGACACTGACACTTCAGAACCGCGAACAATTCATCCTCCCGGGAGAGCAAAAAGCACGTTTCCGGAATAAGTGGTCCATGGAGTCAGTTACCAACGGGATCTCGGTATCACATGATAATCCGGATAAAGGTCAGCGTATTCAGGCGATTCCGGTCGAAACCTTTATGAAAGTGGCTGCGCAAATCAGCCAGGGGTGGCCCGAAGAGATGAAAACGTTACGTATGCCAGAAAACGTCGGCTCACATCTGTTTATCGGTGAAGACCGACATCCGGTCTCCGCGCCACAGAACGCAAATCAGGTAACAGAAATAACCAGCGCAGCCCCTGACAAGCTGACACCTGTTCTGGGATCAGTGGATAAGGATACGCGTGAACTCAACCTGCTACTTGTCCAGAGTGCCGATGAACATCTGCAGGGTGTGGTCCGGCTGAACGGCACATTGTATCCGGCACTGGCCACCCCATCAGCCGACAACAGTCAGCTGGTTATCAATGCGCTGACCGACAAAGGTTTACGCTTTGCAGGTTATGGTGAAGCGGTAAACCACGATGCTGACAGCACGAATCGCCCCGCACCGGAGCTTATGCAGTTTCATCTGAAAACCCGGGAAGAACCGCTTTTTGCTGCTGTCTACACGCCGGAAAAACAACCTGATGCGTTGTACCGGAACCTGGGCTTCGAGCAGTCATGGCAGCAGTGGTCCAACAGCCAAAAGCCGGAGGACAGGCAGGAAAAAACTCTGCATCAGGATCTCTCCCACAGCCCCGGCCGATGAGCCGGTAAGGAAGCCATATGAACATGCATAAGTCTCTGGTTGCCGTGCTCGGCCTTATCCTGATTTCATCCACGGCAAGTGCTGCAACCTGTCGTGCGGGTAGCGCGGCACAGGCCGGTAGTAATACAGGATATGAGCGAGCACGTGCAGCTGCGGATGCATGGTCACAACGTGAAAACGATGTTTCCTCATCCCTGCAGTCCTGTCTGTCACGAATCAAAAAAATCAGCATAAACCTCCCCCAGTTCCCCAGCCTTGACGACATTCTGTCGCAGCTGGAAAACCAGGTCTGCGACGCGGTCGTGGACAAGGTGAATGAAAAGCTGCCGGGGAATATTGATCCCTGGAAGGACTACAACCTATGACCGAAAATACCGAGCCATCCTCGCCATCACATCCGGCACCGGACCCGGAAATACTGAAGAGCACAATCAGGGCTATGAAGCAGTCAGAACAGCGGGCAAATAATGTCCCTGCGCTGATAAAAGCGCTTTTATGTACGGGCACATGTCTTCTTATCAGTATTACTGGTAACGCCATTCAGTACTGGCACTCAACGAATGTGGAGCGCGAATATTTCGCTACAGACAATGGTCGTCTGGTCAGGCTGGCACCAACAAATCAGCCAGCATGGAGTCAGAATGACGCAATGGCCTTTGGCAGCCAGGCACTGGCGACCGCATTCAACCTGGATTTTGTGCACTATCGTTCACAGATTTCCTCTCTGTCTCCGCGTTTTTCTGACGAAGGTTTTGCCGGATATGTGAATGCATTACAGGCATCTAACATTCTGGAGACGATCAAGAAAGAGAAGATGAATCTGACCGCCACGACAGGCGCTGGCGTTCTGGTACGACAGGGACAAATGTCCGACGGCGTATGGTTCTGGACATTTCAGTATCCTGTCCGTATGCGTCTGGTCGGCCAGACAACCAGCAAGCCAGAACAGTCTTTTGTTTTCGAAATCACCATCCAGCGTGTTGACCCCAGACTGAAACCATCCGGTATGGAAATCCGGCAGATGATCTCCCGTAACGCCGGACCGAACTCCTGAGATAAGTAATATGCAATCACGTTATTTACTGAGCACACTGCTCCTGGTGTGCAGCGCCGCCACGTCTGCAGATAACGCAGGATGGCAGAACGCACGCACACCACAAACGACAAATTCTGCCAGCGATCACGTTCAGAACGCCTCCCAAAACACCGGAGGTGTTCCGGCAACACTGGTAAAAGGTGAGCTGCCTGCCCCCGGGCAGGCCAGCCCGCTGGTACAGGATGCGGCAAGACTTGATTCTGAGCTCTCCGCCGATGAGATTCGCTCACTACGCAGTCTCATGGCGGATAACGAGCGGGCCATCAATGCGCCCATCACCAGTGTTGTACCCCGTATCAGCTCTCTGACAGTTAATCTGTCCCCCGGTGCCAGCCTTCCTCTTGTTCGCACAGCCATGAACAACCTGAGCGTAGTGACATTTACCGATATCAACGGTTCACCATGGCCACAATCCGATCCTCCTTATAACGCGGCACCAAAACTCTTTGATGTGCAGTACAACGAGAACATGGTGACAATCACACCATTGCGGCCATGGGCATCCGGAAACATTTCTGTCTACCTGAAAGGTCTGTCGGTACCGGTCATCCTGAACGTAACCAGTGGCGAAACAGATACGCCGTCATCCAGTCAGGAAATGGACAGTCGTCTGGATCTGCGAATACCACGGCAGGGACCAACCAGCCCGGTTGTCTCCATCCCGACGGATAAAATCGCCCTGCATGATGCAACATTACAGGCATTTCTGGATGGTATTCCTCCCCGGGACCCTTCAGTTAAGAGGCTGAAATTCACAGGTAATGTCCCGGATACAACGATCTGGCAACACGGCGATGACCTACTGGTTCGTTCCCGGGCGATGTTGCGCGATGAATTTGAACAGACCTTGTCCTCTGCCGACGGAACTCATCTCTGGAAACTTCCCGTCACCCCACTACTGACTTTCTCTGTGAATGGCCAGTCCGTTCACGTGACACCAGAACTGGAGTAATCATGAGTGCTGAACAGGATGCCGGTAAATCCGGAAAGAAACTGGCTGCCCTGCTTGGACTGGGCAGCATCATCTTATTTGGCGTCGGCTATATCGCGTTTTCCAAAATATCAGGGAGTAACAGCGATATGCAGTCAGCCGTGAACATTAACAGTGCAGCAAGCGGCGGAACGCGCAGCGTTACCGAAACGCCTCACTATCGTGAACTGTTAAGAGCTGATAATGAACGAGGGGCCGCAGCTGCAGCCCGCAATAATCAGACGTTCATTGCCAGTCTTCCACAGGGGCTTGATATTCCGGACACTCCGGAAAAGCAACAACAGCCTGCAGCAAAACCGGAAAACTATGCTCATCGCCAGGCTTCCGGCACACCACAGGAGGATCGAGCAGCCAGTGAAAAACGTATGGAGCGGCTGCAAAAGCTGATTGTAAGAATAAAAGATCAGCATCCTGCCGGTAGTACACCAACCATAGCAACGGCTATGTGGAATAAATCTCCGGCAGAAACAACAGGGCAGAATGGTACGCAGCAATTCGCATTACAGAATGCCAGCCTGTCCACGCCGGTAGCAGAAAAAGGGATACAACTGATACCTGCTCTGACCCGTATACCAGCATATATTGATACGGCAGTGGATTCTGATAACCCGTCATCCAAGGTTATCGCAACCATTCCCGCTGGCCCCTGGGCAGGGGCAACGCTGTTCAGTCCGGGAGTCAAACTGGTGGGTAACGGCGTGGAGATCCATTTCGACCGGATGAGCTGGAACGGCATGGACCTTAAGGTCAATGCATATGCTCAACGGGAAGACAACCTGATGTCATCCGTGGCCAGCAATGTGAATACACGCTGGTTTAAACATATCATTCTGCCGTCAGTGTTAGGAGGTGTGGGCAGTATTGGCACACTTTATAAAGATGCCAACACGCAGGTTATTCAGGGTAACTATGGCACGGTTACCGGACGCGTGGGAATGCCCAGTGGTGAAGCTGTTGCGGGCGTTATTGCCGGTGGTATGGCGGAAAGAGGAAGTCAGATATTAATCCGCCAGGCAGAAAGTGAGCCCTATAAACAGGTAGAAGTGTATCAGCATGAAGTCGTATCAATTCTGTTTGTTGACCCGGTAATGACAAACGACGCCAGGTCATCTTCCCTTTCCAGTGGCATTTCCCCTTCAGTTAATCGTACATCACAGACGGAACAACGCTCGCAGGCACGAATGCAGACAGCCATGGAGCAAAGAAAAGCTGTGATGCAACGTCGGTATGATGAACAACCGGAGACACCATAATGAAACCTGAAACAGAAATAGATGAAACCGGCAGCTTCGGTGAACCCGAAGAGAAACCCGCCCCTTTCTGGAAACGTTCCGTCTGGGGGATATCTGTAGCAACATGGGGGCTATGTGCAGTCGTATTGCTCGCAGCCATATGGTATCTGTTCCTGAGAGCACCATCGGAAACAGGCATGCCTCCGTTTAATGATGCGGATGCTGGCGTACAGACCTGGCAAACCACACAAGAATCATCACCTTCCGTTCAGTCCACTGAGACCATGACTGTCCGGACAGGAGAAGATATGAGCCAGCTTGCCCGGGATGTAAAAACAGAGCTGGATAACCGCGATGAAAAAATTCAGGCAACACTGAATATGCTTCACGACAGCATTAACAAGCTGGGCGAAGCTATAAAAAAGGATGAAGAATACGCACAGGAAACGCGCCGTCAGCTGGATGATATCCGGAGCCACCTGAACGGAATGATGACACAGAAAAGCGTCACCGAATCCTCTTCCACACCGCATCCAGCAAAGAAAAAAACGTCGTCTGTACTTAACGGAATGAAAATCATGTCGATGGAAACTGGCATGGCCTGGATTCGCTGGCAGGGTAGTACCTGGGCTGTCAGAGAAGGTCAGACTCTGGGCAATGTGGTGATCCAGCGGATTGATCCGACGACCCGGACCATCATCACCAGTGCAGGGACGTTACGCTGATGAACATGGATGCCCTGACCGCCATTGAGAACTTTGCCAGCAGTATTTTCAGTGCCGGAATGGATTTCCTGTTTACCTGGGGAGAATTCATCGGGGTGATCAGCATGATTACCCTGTTTGCCCGCGCCCGTTCAGCCGGTCCGGTAAAAATGTCTCCCGGAAAATTTATTGCGGGGATGTTAACCAGCTGCATGCTCGTATCACTCCCGGCAATGATTAACGCCGGAGGCGTACAAATGGGATTCAGGGCTGACTCATTTGGCCCGATTGCATATGTACAACCTCAGACGTTTGGCGCTGCTGCTGGCGCAGCAAATGCAGTTCTGTCGCTGGCCAAGCTGGCCGGTGTTGGATTTGTAATGAACGGGATATCCATCTGGCGCAAGGCCGGACTCGATGGACATACCGCACTGAGTGCCAGTGAATCCGTCAGTAAGGGAAACGTCAAATTTATTGCCGGCGTCCTGCTGGTCTTTATCGATCGTGTCCTCAATGCCCTGCTGGCAAGCATTGGAATCGTCTTCTGATTTTTTTCACCTTCATATAAACCACTGATATATCCATTTAAGGAGAAACTATGTCACGTATTCGTGTCGTAGCGGCCCGTCTGTACGCCGCATTTATCCACGCACAACTGTTTGTAATGTCATGCCGGAGCAAACTGACTAAGTTCCTGCTGCTCATTCCCATGATGTTGCTGCCCAAAGCCGTTCTTGCCGATGGAGATCTTGCCGATATGGTTCGCAATGTCGAACAAGGTGCCAAAACAGCACAGTCATCATCACTGACTATTGCGCAGTTCATCGGCGTAATTCTGTTTCTCGGGGGCCTGATTGGCCTGAAAAAAGTTGGGAAACAAGGGGGGATGGGACTGGCTGGTTGCATTGTATCTATCGTCATTGGGGCGCTACTTGTCGCCGGACCTGAAATGATGAGTCGCAGCCAGAAACAGCTGGGGATTTCCACAATTTCCATTGGCTAATCTTGTCCAGGGCACTGGCATTTATCCGGTGCCCTTCCTGTTCGGCAATACAAGGAGGCACATATGTCTGCCTGGAGCCCGGAGCACATAACGTTACGACGAACAGAAAACGGCAATGTGATTGCCCACGACAGTCGGGACGATCAGGAATTCATTTTTGCAGAATGCTGTTCCGATGAAATCGCAAACATCATTCTGGAAGCCGTGAAACGTTACACCAGTACGGAGCCTGCTCATGCAACACAGCATTAAAGACTTGTGGTTGTATCCCTTTCCAGAAATTGATGTGGTTCATACACAGGAGCCACTGTTACCGGAACCGGAATTAACAACGCCCGGTCGATGTATCTGCTGCCGGCAAAACGTCAGGCACCGTTTCAGACTGGATGACTCATGGCCACTCAGACAGCTTACCGACACAATCAGTGACACACGAGTTCGTCTTAATAAGGCCACAGAACATCTGGATAAGTTAAAAAAGCGTGGTGAACCAGTCGCAACCGGCGAAAAGGAAAAGTACAACACGGCAGTAAAAGCCGCTGAACGGGCGCTTGAGCAGGCCCATCTGTCTGCCAGACGTCTTTCACTCCGCCATGTACAGAAAGCTGAAATCACCAGTACAGAGTCGTTGTCAGAGAAAGAGCAGGAACTGTTTCATGAAGACGGCCCGCCTTACAGCTTATGTGCTTTCTGCCACGCCTGGCATTCACTGAATGGTTATGCCGCAGCACAGGGCGTTATGGTGTGGCTACCCGACCTTCATCCATCCACGGTCGTGGCCCTTAACCGTCGTTCATTACAGGAAGTTTTCAGTAATGATAAGTTCCGGGTCCGGCGGGGACGGGAAGCGCTCTCTGCACTGATGCAAAACAGACTGGCGGTTGAGGATAAATTCCGCAGTTTCCGCCCGGCCGATTTCGCTGACGTTTTTCGTCGCTATCCACCTTCCGGTCGTTCGCCCCTGCGTGAAAAAATGAACGGGATTGCCCTGATTCTGACACCAGATTCATTCATCAAAAAAGAATACGTTGATTGATTTTTCTTCATGCCACTCCAGCGCGGGGTGGCATTAAAAAAATCAAACTGCACAAACCTCCCTCCTGTAAGTCCGGAGTTCCCTCACCTATGAACATAAACCGTTTAATCTTCACTATCGAAGACTGTCTGAACACGCTATCCCGTTTCTCTGTCGCAAGCAGTTTTGTTGAGTATTGCGATTTACGTACTGTAATTGGTCTGGACAGACAGGATCGTGAACGTCGCCCATGGCTGAATTCGCCCTATATTGCAGCCACAAAGCGTGGAGAATATCTCTCTGTCTTTGAAGTCAGCGGTGCTTTCAGGGAAATGGATGAAGCATCCGACCAGACTGGCCCAGGTTCACTGGAATCGCTGATCACCAGCATGAGTGACAGCCTGAATACGGCATATAAAAACAGCGGTCATAAAATCAGCTTCGTTTTTGAGCGTGATCCTGACATGGGGAAAGAAGAAATCGAAGACATGGTCGCCCCACAAAAGCGCTCACTGGCTAATACAGGTATCCAGTTACAGGATGTGGTCGATGAGAAAGTCACAACACTGTCCCCATGGCTGGTCCGGGAGCGTTGCTGGCTGGCGATCTGGAGTGGACCCGACCTTATCAGCAACAGCGATCGCACCGCCCATGATGAGCTTGTCAGAAGACTGGCTGAACGGGTACCGAAAGCACGCTTTGCCCAGTCCCCCTGGCAGTGGACCTTATCTGCACTGAAAATCCGCCACGAAGCTTTTCTTGATAATGTGGAACAGGCACTGAGACATTCATCTGATGGCCTGATTCTCCGGCTACTGGATATACACGAGGTCGGGCGTGAAATACGTCGTCAGACAGAACGGCACAGCACACCGCGTAACTGGCAACCCCACCTGCCTGAAGATGCCCAGCCAGCGGGATATCGCTGGACTGACGATGAATCCGTACTACATGCTCCTTCATTGCATTTGCAGTTATTCAACACTCAGGTGACCACACAGGGCAACCTGGTTCAGGCGGGTGGACTCTGGCACGGAATGGTATCGATTACTTTACCTCCGCAAAATCTGCAGACGTTTAACGAACTGGTCCGTGCCGTCCCCCGCGCAGTCCCCTGGCGCATCAGAATGGATCTGATGCCCGGCGGGATGAAGGCTCTTAATCTGAAGAAAACGCTTCTGACTTACAGCAGCTTCATTTCTGCCGTTCGTCCAATGTATGAATCCGTTATGACCCTGGCGGCAACGGATGAAAAAGAACCTGTCTGCATAATGACCATCATGGCCTCCACGTGGGGAAAAACACGTGAAATATGCACACGAAACCAGGCCATTCTGAAATCGGCCATTGAAGGCTGGGGCGTATGTGGCACCACGACAACATTTGGCGATCCCCGACGCGCCTGGGTGAATACCATTCTCGCGGCATCCGGAGGCTCCGGCCCGGTTCCCCTGTATCCCCCGTTGTCACATGCCATCTCGCTTTTCCCGCTTAACAGGGCAGGCTCTGTCTGGCGAGGCAAAGGGAATCTGATGTTACATACAGAAGACGGTTCCGCATTTGAGGTTGGTCTGGCGTCATCCCAACAAAATAAACATACAGAACTGGCACCAGGCGATCCGGGACTGGGTAAATCAGTTCTGATTAATACGTTGTCGGAAATACAGATATCATCTGCTCAGAAAAACCTGCCCTTCATTGCCTATATCGATAAGGGATACAGTGCTCAGGGACTGGTTCAGCTTATTCGCGACAGTCTTCCTCCGGAAAGAAAAGACGAAGCTGTCGGTATTATTCTGAGCAATGATCCGGAATACACCCGTAACCTTTTTGACGTGATGTACGGCGCTAAAAAGCCTATTACGCCGGAAAAGAATTTCATGTCATCTGTGCTGTGTGCTCTCTGTGTCGATACCGGTACCGGTCAACCCTGTAACCCCGGAGACACCCGACAAATTATCAACCAGCTTATCGAGCTGGCTTTTAAAGAGTACGGTGAAAATAATCCGCGACTTTATCGCGCCTCAACGGAAGAACTGGTGGATTCAGCACTGCAGGACTCGGGACTGTATGAAAAACATGATGCAACCTGGTGGGCCAGATCAACCTGGTTCGAAGTCCGGGATATGCTCCACAATGCCGGGTATATCATGGCGGCTCAGCGGGCACATTATCAGGCAATGCCCCAGCTTCCCGAAGTGTCCTCGATGCTGGGCCATACCAGTCTCAGGGATGTTTTCGGTACTGTTCAGCGTGATGGTTCAAACGAACTTCTGCTGGACTACATCCGCCGCGCTCTCGAGCAGGGACATAACGACTACCCCATGATATCCGGGTATACCCGGTTTATGATCAACCCGGAAACCCGGGTCATCGCTGTCGATCTGAATAATGTTGCCGGTGACAAAACGCCTGCAGGCAGGCTTAAAACCGGCATCATGTACCTGCTTGCAGGTCAGATCGCCGGTGGTGACTTCACCCTGCCACAATACAGGGATGAAGTGTTAAAGCAGCTTCCACGGGAATACCATGAAATCGCTCTTAAACGTATTAACCAACTTGATCAGGAGGTTAAGACAAAAGTTTATGATGAACTGCATAACGCCCGGGGCATTGACTTCATCTGGGAAAATCTGGATACCCAGGAGCGTGAGCAACGCAAGTTTGCTATCCGCACGGTTCTGAGTACGCAGTATCTGAGGGACTACCCGGAAAGCGTTCTTAAGTCAGCAAATACTCTCTGGTTACTGCGCTACAAACCCGAAGATATCCCCGTACTGAGGGATAACTTCAACGTTCCTGAATTTATGCTGAAACGCTTCCTGAAAATGCCGGAAGGCCCGGCACCAGATGGTAGTGGTGTTCCTGTTCTGGGAGTATTCAGGGTAAAAAGTGGCACGCTTGCGAGAATACTCAAATTTACCGTCGGTCCACTGGAGCTATGGGCGCTGAACTCATCGCCAAAAGACAGTGCCCTGCGTAAAACACTGACAAATAAGTTAGGTTCAGTTCGGGCACGTAAGATTCTGGCCGAAAACTTCCCCAGAGGTTCTGCAACGTCATTAATTGAGCACCGGGCGGGCCAACATAACAGTGACAATGTTATTGAAGAACTGGCCTCGGAGCTCATCCGAAAACAGGGATACAATCTCTGATGTGTACAATTCATATCACCCCACGCTGCCGGAGACCTGCCAGAGGGCAGGTATTTCTTAAAAAACTTGAGGTAAAAGGTGACAGTTTCTCATTCACTCTGCCGTCACGTGTCTTCAGGTTACATCCGGCCCCCAATCCCAGAGTGATATACGCCTCGGATGCCAGAACACAGGGAAAGGTCACAGGCATGCGGCTGTTGTTGCCGTCCAGCACAGATGAGCTGATAACAACGGCAATATGGCAGGTTTCTGTCCCGGATGAAGCACCATTCGACGTTCAGCATGTCATCCAGTGGATACTCCCTTCACCGCTGGCTTCGCTGATGTCCGATGATACCTGGTTATGGCCATCCGTTCCCGGAACGCCGGCACTAAGTGCCGGTGACTGGCCTGTTATGGATACTGACCCTTCCACCTTACGGCGCGTCAGACGTCGTTCTTTCAGCATCATCGATAACCGGAACAGGAAAGGTTATATCACCAGGCGATATCAGTGTTTCCCACTGGCCCCACTACCTGAAGACAGAAAATACGACAGCCTTCCTGACCTTGTGCTCCATCCCGAGCAGGAGACAATAAAATGCAAAGAAAAACATTACTCGCAGCCCTTATAGCCACCCTGAGTGGAACGGCATGCCAGGCTCATGCTTATTCAGTCACCGTCGTCGCCAGCCGGCCTGTTGAAGAGCAGGTCATCCCCAGAATGGAAGCCATCAAAGATGTCCTTGGCAACATACTGAGTACCCAGACAGCCACGGGTACCGCTATCAATCAGAACTCTGAAAAGCTGGCAAGTGTCATTGCCCAGAACGGACAGGCGACACGTCAGCAGATGATTTTCAGTAATGAAACTCAGCGCCTCGAGGAGGCACGGAAAAGCTTCACCGTGCCAGACTCCATCTGCAGTGAATCCGCATCAGGGATTGCAACAGAAAGCAAAAGTGCCTCAGCATCCGCAGCCTCAAAACTCAGTAAAGGTGGCGGTGTGAGCAACCGTAGCATCCGCGACCGTCTGGCCAGCGCAGCAAACTCTCCCGTGCGGGAAGCTTATGATGGCGCGGCCATACACGCCAGTTACTGTACAGAAGCAGAATATGCACGTTTTGGAGGAACCGCCGTTTGTCCTTCTGTGGGCGAAATACCAGGTGGAGACAGCCAGGTACGCTCGATTTACCACGGCGCAGGTACAGCGGACACACCTGCGGCACTGACATGGGATCAGAAGCAAATAGATGCAGCGACTGCTTACATGAAAAACACTTCCCGCCCCTCTGCCGGTCGTGCTCTGGGTAAAGGAGAAGTGAATACCCAGAGTGGGCGAACCTACGTCGGACTCCAGAACGAATACAACGGCATCATTGATTCTGCGTCGAATCCCCAACTGACGCTGATTGCTGACAGCACGCCTAATGAAAGCACACGTAAAGCACTGGCTGAAACACTGCAGTCAGACTCAGCGGCCGCTTACTTCGACCAGGTGGCTTCACCAGAAGCAAAAGCACGGGGATATATGAGTACCCGTGAGTTTGAAGCTTTTGAGGCTGGCCGGCGCTACGCCAACACAGCATACCTGGTGGATTTACAGGAAATGCAGGGGGATAACCTGCTCCGTGAACTGGTAAGAATCACTGCGCAAATGAACTGGCAGCTGAACGATCTGAAAGAACAGATCCGCCAGGGTAATGTTATCTCTGGCCAGCAACTGGCTCTGACTGCCCGCCAGTATTATGAAAAACAACTCGGTAGCCTTGAGAAAACAATCAATCAGGCAAACGCACGTTGAAAGCTGACGTCAGAACAGGACTGAAAAAATGAATAAGTTACCGGAAAATTCAGACCAGACGAAAAACGTCAAAAAATCACTATCCATAACCCGCATAGCCACCCGGGGAATTATTAACATTTTTGTTCCTCTGATGGAGACTCGCCTGATAACGAATTCTGTACAGCATATGCTGGAACAACAAAAACGCAGGCTGGACAGATTTCGTCAGGTAAATAATAAAAAGGCGCAACTCCACCTCACGTGGGAAGAAGCTCTGCAGGCCAGCCATATGTCAGTAGACGATCTGGATCGTCGTTTCCGCCGGCGCAGAACAGTATGGCGATTCTGTTGCTGGAGTCTGCTGGCCATCGCTTTGTTTCTCAGTGGTATGCTCTTTGCCGCCTCTTCATTACCTCTTACGACTCTGGTACGCGCCATCAGCACTCTTGTGCTGATACTGTCAGGCGTCGCTCTTTGTGCTTCCAGAGCACTGATTGTTACATACCGCCTCTGGCAGTTGCATGAACGAAAAGTCAGCGAACCCGAGCAGGGGACTTTCCGTGATTTTCTGAACGACCGCAATGGCTGGCGCAATGCCACATTAATTGCCGTAACCAGTAAACAATACTGATCACGTCCAGATGCCAGTACCACTGGCATGTCGCCATCCCCCTTAATTAAATCCTGTGTGGCCTTTGCCCATACGCAATTCTATTCCGGAGTTACTGTGAAAATTTTACTTCGCGCACTCTGTGCAGGCCTTGCTATATCCTCACTGCCGGCAATGGCTTCAGTGACCTATCAGGATATTGTGTCTGCCGCAACCAATCCTGACGATCTGTCCCGTCAGGCGCTGGTCACGATATTCGGTGATGTAGTCACCAATCCACTGTCAACCAGCGCCCCCACTCTGATCGGAAGCATGTTCGGGGCGTTCAACAGTATCATCGCCGTACTTGCCGTTGTCTGGTTTATGTTCATTGGTATCCGTCATGTTGTGCGTTCGGGGCATCAGGGACAGGTATTCAGCACCGGACGCGATATCGTCGGCACACTGAGTGTCGTTGCAGGTTTTCTGATGATCGTTCCAACCGGAAATGGCTGGAGTATCGCTCAGCTCATTATGTTATGGGGCGCATCGATAATGGGGGTTGGGTCCGCCAATGTGATGGTGCAACTTGCCGCTGATAATATCGCAAATGGTTATTCAATGACTGTACAGCCAGTTCAGGCATCCACACGAACAGCAGCGCGTGGCATTTTTGAAATGGAACTGTGTAAGTATGCGGTTAACGCAGGACTAAATGATTTTAATCAGACGGTCAAATCCTCGACTTCACTGATGACAGAATCAGCTAAAACCGCCAGTGGTAATTACACTGTCACGGTATCCAATGGCAGCGGTATCTGTGGTACTGCCAGCCTGTCAGTAGAAGGGAACGGAACAACAGATCAGTCGACGATTGGAAAATTCTTTAATCCCTTCAGTAAAAACGAATACAGCGGTGTTATCTCAGCACAACGTGCAGCCATGGATAATATGATTAGCGACATGGACAACGCTGCCAGTGAGTTTGTGACAACATTTCTGGAAAAAAGAAATTCTGGCAACGGAACATTGCCGGATATCGAGACACGGATTCAAAGAGCAGCCGACGAGTATGAACGCGCTGTACAAAAATCGCTACCTATTGATAACGGAGAACAATCCAGGAAAGAAGCTCTCAAGTCTTATCTCACAACCTATGGATGGGTGACGCTTGGCGCGTGGTATCAGACCTTTGCCACTGCTAACCAGCGTCTGGCAGAGCTGGCTGACAGAGCTCCAGCTGTAACTTCAATGTCATCACTTGGGGAAGTTGGCGATACTGATTTATTTAGTGCTGTTATGGGGGCATACAAGACTCAATTACAGAACTCCACATATACTCCAACGATAGGAACGATAACAACTCAAGATGAAAGTAATGCAGCTAATAGCACAGACCCACAAAGTGTGGTCATGAAAAGTATAGCGCCAACCATATTAAAATGGACAAACCAAGCTGCTACTGAATGGTCAGGAACAGGAACAACCAGCAACCAAGTTAACCCATTAATTAAGATGAAAAACATCGGCGATTATACATTGGGTACAACAGAAATTCTCTGGACAGGATATACAACTGTCAGAGTTCTCGCGACAATGGGTGATAACTCTATTTTCGGAAAGGCTGTTAATTTGTTCTCTGGATTACCTAAAGGATTTGTTGCTCTGCTGGATGCTGCAGCTCCCCCAATATATTTCTTGTTGTTCCTGTTGTTTTGTGCGGGTTTTTCCTTATCAATTTACCTACCATTTATACCATTCATTTTCTGGATGACAGGCATTGGGAACTGGATAGTAAGCGTATTAATAGGATGCACCGCCGGGCCTCTGTGGGCAGCAACACATCTAGGAACATCAGAGGACAGAGGAAGTCGAGCAGCTTACGGATATATATACTTAATTGACAGCATGATAAGACCACCTCTCATGGTATTCGGTTTCTTTTTTGCCTCTGTCGCCATCATTGCCGTCGGCACAATATTAAACTCACTGTTTGGCGCAGCACTAGTTAACGTACAGGTAAAATCATTAACAGGGATATTCAGCCTTGCCGGGTTCCTGCTAATTTACGCCCGTATGTGTACAACGTCTGTAGCTGCAATATTTGCTTTACAAGCATATCTTCCTGACCATGTTATCAATTTCTTGGGTGGTAGAGATGGTGTAAATACTCTTGGCAACCTCACCTCATCAGTAAAAGATATTTTTGCAGGTTCTAATAGAAATATTAGACACAGCCCTGGAGTTAGAGAGGACAGACTAAAAAATGTCACAAAGGATGATAATAAAGATGGAATAAAAGGATAATTTTAATAAAACAACCTTGCCATAAACACTCAATCGCATTAAAATATCGATGAGTGTTTATGGAGGGTTTATTATGCAAATGGTAAAAACAATCAATAGATATCCTGCTTGGTGGACATTATATTACGTCCTTAGATTTATATATTTCATAAGCATACCAGTGTTATCCATTTTTATTCTTTTCGGAGTGCTCTCCATTACATCTTCAAGATATGTGACGCAAGAAGATTATATTTATACTTGCGTCTGTCTGTTTTTACTAATTGCCCCTGCAATATTGATGTATTCCCGAGCAAGCTCAAGAAAAGACAAAATAAAAAAAATTGTCGCGGAGATAAAAAACACCGGTTTTTATTCACCTGACAAAGAATATGAGGGACTGTCTTTTACTCAGGGCGTCTATTTTGGCGTGGATACCAAAAAAGGCACTATGCTGTATGCTCGTGCTTACCCTGGAAATATAATGGATATTATCGGCTTTGACATTGACAACTTCACACGCACTGTGACCGACGCCAAGACACTAGAGATTTATACAAAATACATAAATATACCAATGGTCTCAATTCCGTCAGGATGCATCCATCCCAAAATGATGGCGGATACAATGCATGCAATGGCAGAAAGAGGATATGATTACCCTGTCGACTTTCCTCGCCTAATTCAGGAGAAGCGTAAGGAGTGGGAGCAGATTGCAGGCATGCCTGTAGCCGAAGTATTTTAAGATAAGCTCCCTCCATAACAGCCGGTTCAAATGAGCCGGCTTTTGTTCATTACAACAGATAACTTATGCCGTTACCGATAAATTCGACCAAGTGCTTTAATCGCAGCAATTTTTATTTCCATATCATCACTTTGACTCAATCTATGTAATTCACGAGTAATGTTCTCCGCCTGACACCGGCCTTCACCTAATGCATAGATCGCAGCAAGTGTAACGTCTTTTGATTTACTCTTCATCATTTCAAACAAGAAAGTATTAGCTATCGCAGGAGGCATGCTCATAATCAATCCTCTTCATGAAATAAACAATGGCACTCACTTACAAACAGGAGTCCACTATCGCAAGCGACTCAACTTAGCAATATCTCTCAATTTGAATGAAAAAACCAGATGGCATGTGACAGGGAACCGTCCGCATGATGTCCGTGACCATTTAACCCCATAAGCTAACCTTGTCACAAACGGGCGCAGAACAGCCTGCCAGACAGACAACAAAACAAAAGTCCAAGATAAAACATGAATACCGGTATCTCAATGCGAAGAAATAATCTCCGTAGAAACCCCCATGAGAAAAATATCATATGGGAGAAAATCGCAATTATCACAGCCAGTGCATTCATTATTTTCGCTGTGCTCTGGCATTAATTATTTTCAACATAAAAAGGAAAAAATAATGAATCTGGTAGACGCCTTTGTCAAAAAAGTAATATCCGGGCCATATAAAGAATATGGAAAATGGTGGATAGATGTTGAATACATTTCATGGGGCGTTCCCGGGAAAACAAGACTGATGTTTGAGTCAAAGGAGCAGGCACTGGAAGTTAAAGAAGGGTACAAATTTTTAACGTGAGATCTCTTTTTGTTAAAGGGCAGGAAGCGGTAACTCCCTGCCCTTAGTTACGTTTCCAGGCTTATCAGTCGACAAGTTCCCGGATCAGTTCCAGAACAGCAATCAGCGCGTTTGCAACGGCAACTACTGCCCTGAGAACGATGATTAACAGATTAATCATCCGCTTCTCCATCACTGGAGGAAATCACCGTTGCTTACTCTTACATTGCCTGTCACAACGGCACTTTCAGTGTTAGTTGAAAAGAGACTTCCTCCTGCCAGAGCACTGAACACAGCACCACCTGTTTGTTCAGCCAGGACTTAAAATCTTGCATCCATAGTCCCGATGGATATCACGGCAGAAGTGTCGCCAGACAGAGCTAACCTGCGGATTATAAGGATGGTTGCTATCAAATGAACAGCTCGCTATTATAAGAACGTTAGTTGAAAAGAGATTTCCTCCGGTCAGGGCCACCCACTCTGTAACGGAACAGTAAAAAAACCGACCTCACCAGTCGGTTTTTTTACATCTGTTGTTTCTCAAAATCCGCCCGACATGCCCGTCACACCGAGGAAACTCATGCTCTGAATCAGAACCAATCATCTCAACTTTGCCGTCTCCTGAAAAAACTGGCACATTCAGTTCGATAACTACCCATAAATACAGAGAGAAAATCCGATGTCAGAAAAGTGGAGTAAAGAATTCGACTCTTGCTTTCAGGTGGGGAGCATAGAAGAAATTGCCGATGCTCTCGAGAAACGCAGCGGAAGCGAGGAAAACGCGTTAGCCATGCTGGCAATGACAGCCTTCACACTCATGACCCGACGTGGTATCTGCGAAATGCAGAACGTGGCCCCCGATGGCAAAGGCATTCGGCTGGAGCTAATCGGCTTCAGGGAAAATGAAACAATACCGGATACGCTTCATTGAAGAAGAAAGGGCGCAATGAGGTCAGCCTTCGCAACAAAGCGGCGGCAGAAAACCTGCCGCCGTGTTGCCCGTTAACGTTTAACTTCGTAGGCTAACGTTGCCACAAGCACTGTGTTTCCCTGCTGGAGCCGGAGTCCGCAAAGCGAATCCCTCACCATCCAGACAAAACACAGAATCGTCACACAGATGACGATTAACATCATTAAAAACGTTCGCTGTGGCATCATAGCCCCTCCATTGCCTTACGGCGGTTATCGGGCTACTATAATGTTGTCTAGGCATTACAGTAGAGCCCTTGGTTGATTGATAAAAAAATCTCCAGGGGCTTTCTGCTGTATACCGTCCACAAAACGCTTTCGGCATACAGCCTCAAGCGCCCGCAGCTATTCTAACGACTTTCGTATCTGCAACAATCCTTTTATCGCACGGCTAATTCCTCTGGTTAGCTCTTATCGCCTGCAAATAAATTTTTAACCTTTCCGTTTGATTTAAATTCCAGAAATGGAGACTTTGTCATGTCTTACAATCGACAGCCTGTCGCAGAAGATCCTATGCAGATATGGGGCGCTGTTGGTGTCCTTCTTATCCTGCTGCTATTCGTTATATGGTTATTCTTGCCGGAAGTGGTTTACGCCAGCTGCCTGATTCTTCATACCTTATGGGGACTGGTTGACTGGGGACCATTTCATAACTATGCAGCACCACGATACAACCTGCTTGCCATGACCGGTAACAACGCCGCCAACATAAGCTATAGCCAGTGGGTTAACGTCATGGAGCAGACCATAGGTATTCTGTGGATGTACCTCTTACCTGTGACACTCTGGTGTTTGTGGGAGTGGTATCAACATCCGGGACAAAGTCGTTTCACCCGCAGACCAGTAGATATTACCCGACTGCCACACATCTTTGCTTCGTTGTCCCCTGCTATCGCCCCTGTACTGGCAGATGGTGATCCGGAAAAACTCTTTCATGGTGGCAAACGACCTGAACGGCGGGTTGCTCTCACCCCGGAAGCATTTGTCGAGCAGCATACTCTCATCACCAATATGCAGCTCGATGTTGCAGCTGCAAGACGATGTTTCATGGCCCAGTTGGGTAAACCTTTAACGTCCTGGAAAGACATGGCACCACATGAAAAAGCGCTCTTTGCCATATTTGGTCTTCAGTATTTCCTGGATGATCGTAAGGCAGCATTAAAGCTCATGGATACACTGAACCTCTCATGCAGAATTAAAAGCAAACGGGACAGCGGGAAATTCTGTACCCCTGTTTATTCACTGGCCAAATCAGCTTTCCAGAGAGTGATTAAAAGCAACGGAGCACAGCAATGGCTGAAACAACATCGCTACGTCCGCAGTGGGCTGGTCTGGCTGTATGCACATGACCTGCGGCTTACGCCACCCAACTGGATTTGGCTGAAAGGCGTGGACAGAACGCTGTTTTATGCATTACACCGCGCCAATACCACGAAAGGATTTATTGAAGGCGCTGGCGTGGTGGCCGTTGCACGTGCAGAGGCCGAAGCCATGCGTTTTGGCCTTCCCTGCCCTGAACCCTGTGTTGATGAAGCGGTGGAAGGCTTACGGCGGGATATGCTCAGTCTCGGTCTTATCTGGGATGAACCACAACCAGATCGCGACCGGAAACGCCGCATCCTGACCAACTGGTCCCTCACCGACGACATCCTGCCCCGTACACCTGCTACAGACAACGAATTCTGATTATCCGGAGAACTGAAAATGACAATCGAGTACTTTGCAACAAGCATTGCAAAACATATTTCCGTGCAGGCAATCTGGCCGGATGGCAGGACAGAAATTATTGCCGTCCTTCCACGGGATGCCCTGTCAGGGCTGGTAACACGAAATAATCAACTGATTCATATAGCCTTTGACGCCATGGGCACCCGTAACAGAGAAACCGTCCTGATTGATAAACAGGAGCATAACGCTGACCAGATACTTACAGCTATTGATTCCTGCCTGCGTCTTGAATACCTGATGGAACGCCGCTTCAGCAGAACACCTTTGTTCCGTGGCATAATCGCCAGCGTTGTGCTGTTCGTAATGGCAACGATTGGCTTCTCTCTGTTCCGCTATGTTGATCGTGTATTCTGGGATGATACAACGCCTGAAGCAGTACAGACAGCAGGTGAGCCACGACTGCTTCCCCCTCACCTGAATCACACTGTGCCATTAAATGAAGGCATTCAACTCCCGGTTCCCCCGAAAAAAGACGTCCAGGTACCGGAGAAAACAATCACAAGCAAAAATCCGGAAGCCGCAGCTGCGCGACATAATCTGGCTACTGTTCTGAAGCGGAACGCCGATCGGGGCATGTTTACCATCAACCTGTCATCCGGTCATGAACGAACCCTGTACGCATTTCTCGATCCTGCCTGTCCTAACTGCAGACTTCTGGAGCCGGCCTTAAAACGCCTGGCCAGCGACTTCAATGTCGTTATCTACCCGGTTTCAGTTATTGGTGGAGAGGAATCCACCGACCGTGTGGCACCACTGCTGTGTGAAAAAGATGCTCAGAAACGTGCTGCCGGCTGGCACCGACTGTATTCCGCAGATAACGGAATGATGACGCCATCAGAAGAAACAACGCCTGCAGATGAAACATGCCTGAAAGCGGCCAGAGCTGCAATTGATGTAAACAATGTCGCCTTCCGTAAGTTCGGATTTGCCGGTACCCCATGGGTGCTGTCCGACACCGGCTGGCATCTGCCTACAGGAATTCTGCAGGAAACTGGCACGCTTAATTTATTCCTGAAAACCACCGACAGCGAGTCTGGCCATGAGTGAACATCGCGTTAACCCCGAGCTTTTACACCGTACAGCCTGGGGAAATCCTGTCTGGAATGCACTCCAGAGTCTCAATATCTATGGCTTTTGCCTGGTGGCAAGTCTTGTGGCCAGTTTTATCTGGCCACTTGCATTACCGGCATGTCTGTTGTTCACACTGATAACAATGCTGGTATTTAGTCTGCAGCGATGGCGCTGCCCTCTTCGTATGCCCATGACGCTGGAATGTGCTGACCCGTCACAGGACAGAATGATTAAAAGAAGTCTTTTCAGCTTCTGGCCAACCCTGTTCCAGTATGAGGTCATTCTGGAATCACCGGCCAGCGGCATATTCTATGTTGGTTATCAACGCGTCAGGGATATTGGCAGGGAGTTATGGCTGAGTATGGACGATCTGACCCGCCATATAATGTTTTTCGCCACCACCGGTGGCGGTAAAACGGAAACCATCTTTGCCTGGGCGATTAACCCACTTTGCTGGGCAAGAGGATTCACCCTTGTCGATGGCAAGGCACAGAATGATACGGCAAGAACGATCTGGTATCTGGCCAGACGCTTTGGACGGGAAGACGATGTGGAAGTCATTAACTTCATGAACGGAGGAAAATCCCGCAGTGAAATCATTCTGAGTGGTGAAAAAACGCGTCCTCAGTCAAATACCTGGAATCCCTTCTGTTACAGCACCGAGGCATTCACAGCGGAGACAATGCAGTCAATGCTGCCCCAGAACGTCCAGGGGGGCGAGTGGCAGTCCCGGGCCATTGCCATGAATAAGGCACTGGTATTTGGTACTAAATTCTGGTGTGTGCGCGAAGGCAAAACAATGTCGCTGCAGATGCTCCGTGAACATATGACTCTCGAAGGGATGGCCAAACTTTACTGTCGTGGCCTCGATGATCAGTGGCCGGAAGAAGCTATCGCACCGTTACGTAACTACCTTCAGGACGTTCCCGGTTTCGACCTGTCGCTGGTCAGGACACCATCAGCCTGGACGGAAGAACCCAGAAAACAACATGCTTATCTCTCCGGGCAGTTTTCTGAAACTTTCAGCACATTCACGGAAGCATTCGGGGATATTTTTGCTGAAGATTCCGGTGATATCGATATCCGTGACAGCATTCACAGCGACAGGATTCTGATGGTAATGATCCCCGCTCTGGATACATCAGCGCATACAACGTCTGCTCTTGGACGAATGTTTATCACCCAGAAAAGTATGATTCTCGCCCGTGATTTGGGCTACCGCCTCGAAGGAACTGATTCCGATGCACTGGAAGTCAAAAAATATAAGGGGCGTTTCCCTTATCTGTGTTTCCTTGATGAAGTGGGGGCATACTATACGGACCGTATTGCTGTGGAAGCCACTCAGGTGCGTTCACTGGATTTTGCTCTGATTTTGATGGCACAGGACCAGGAACGTATAGAAGGACAGACAACAGCCACGAATACTGCAACACTGATGCAGAACACGGGGACAAAATTTGCCGGCAGGATTGTCAGCGAGGGTAGTACGGCCAGAACGCTGAAAAGCGCCGCCGGTGAAGAAGCCAGGGCGAGAATGAACAACCTGCAGCGTCAGGACGGCATATTTGGTGAATCATGGATTGACAGCCCACAAATCAGCATCCTGATGGAAAGCAAGATAAATGTTCAGGAGTTGATTGAACTTCATCCTGGCGAGTTCTTTTCTATTTTCCGGGGAGAAACCGTACCATCAGCATCATTCTTCATCCCTGACGATGAGAAAAGCTGCAGCAGCGATCCCGTTGTTATAAACAGGTATATCAGCGTGGATGCGCCACGCCTGGACCGTCTCCGCCGTCTTGTTCCCCGTACTACTCAACGTCGAATACCGTCACCGGAAAATGTCAGTGCCATCATTGGCGTCCTGACTGCAAAACCCTCCAGAAAAAGACGAAAAATTCGCACAGAGCCGCACACGATCGTGGATACATTCCAGCAACGCATTGCAGGACGTCAGGCGGCTATGGCAATGCTGGAAGAGTACGACACAGATATCAACGCACGTGAAAGTGCCTTGTGGGAAACAGCGGTGAATACGCTTAAAACGACCACACGGGAAGAGCGACGAATTCGCTATATCACGCTGAACAGACCAGAACTACCTGAAACAAAAGAGGAAAATCAGATATCAGTGAGAGCAGAAAGAGCAGGTATAAACCTGTTAACGCTTCCACAGGACAATAACCACCCGACAGGGCGTCCTGTAAACGGGTTTCATCATAAAAAAAACAACCGTCCGGACTGGGACGGAATGTACTGAACAGTGGCCGCGCCGGATTCTGGCGCGGCCTTTTTTTTAACCTGGAGAAGGCGGTTCCCAGCGTTTATCCTGCTCCGGCGGAGGCAGTGATGCGTCATCGTTGCTGTTCGCCGCGATATAATCGCGGTAGTAGCGTTCACTTCCTTCACGGTGATGATCCACGTCCGGTCGCGTAATCCTGTAGTCTTCGTGACCGGTACGGCCTGTCACATTATGCCAGGCAACCATTTCAGCAAAGACCTGGTTAAATTGTTTGTCGTTTCCTTCTGGTTCAAAACCCATGCGTGGATCACGCCCGAATAATACCGGTGCAATCAAATCCAGTTTATCTGCCAGCGCATTGCGGTCATGGTGATTACGGAAAACAACCCTGTCACCATAATCCGTACAGACAAACTCTCCCGTCCGACGGTCACGGAAACGAACACTCCCGTTCTTCTGCAGACGGGCCTCGAGATCACCGGTATTACCGTATACCGGCGTTCCGCCCGGTTCACAAAGCACGACACAGCGGTCTGTCGTCGTTGTGCGTGACCTGTCTTTACGGCGATCGCGATAATCCCAGCCTCTCAACTGCGATACAGCAGCCCTGTCTCCCTGAGCAGCCTGAATTTCGACCCACTGACGGTAAGAGGGTGGATACCACTTCCCGTCAGCAATAAGTTTCTGTCGCTCATCCCTGATGTCTTCTTTCAGCCTGATCAATGCCTGCATTCGCTGAACTTCTGCAATGTGATAATGCAGCTTACGTAATGCCGGATCATCGTACTGCGCACGAATGTGTGACTTCCGCAGACGGCATGCCTGATGAATTTCCCGACAACGTTCCCCATAACGCAGATCTGGTTTACGCCATTGTTCACGCCATGCCAGATAGCGGGCACGCAGGTCAGCACGGGCCTCAGCTCTGGCTTCACGTCGCTGCCGGCGCAGCATTGGGTCACGTTTACTGCTGACCCCGTACCTGTCACTGACAGCCAGCTCCGGGTTATAGCGACTTTCAGGTTGCACCCTGTCAAACAAATCTGCTGGGGCACTCACAAAAGGTCCGGCCTGTGGCTCTGCACGCCCCAGTGTCAGATCAGGATGAATGCTGCTGGCCTTCACCGGCGTTTGCTCATGATTAAAGGCATCAACGACAACAAGCCCGTGATGTTGTTTCTGTAGCATCAGTCCCTGTTGTGCAAACAGCTCATGACAACGCTGCCAGGTAAACTCACCCTGTGTGATCATTTCTTCAATTTGAGGGCTACAATGGCTGATGCTGTATCCCCACAGACTTTCTTTGTCAGAAAACAGTTCGCGTTTGATAGCCCCCTGCGGCCCCGTGCCTGTACGCATACGGTGCCATTCTTTATCGGTCGCAGGACAGCTCTCCATACGACGACCACGGAAGCGTTCTGTTGGCGTAACCTGGCGGAAAATATCTGTTGGTACAGGCTGCCAGCCACCATCGAGTTGATTCACATTGTCGAGCGTCAGCAGCGACCATACGCTGTCAGCACGAACGGGAGTCTGGTTATGATCATAACCGTCACAGATAACCAGGTGACCATGCTGAACACGCATCCATAATCCCGCTTCAGCCAGTGTGCGGTGAATAGCCTGGCAGTTTTCCAGCCGTCCTTCCCGTGCCATTTCCGGCAGACGTTCTCCAAGGTGACGACAGGCATACTGCTGCAGACTTTCTGTTTCAGCGATTTTTTCCGGGCGAACATCAGCGGCAATGAAGTCCGGATTATAGCGTCCTGGTGCTTCCACCTGGCTGAAAATGTCTTTTGGTACTGGCGTGTAGTCACCCATTTTTTTCATGAGTTTTTCTGCACACCAGGAGGGACCAAACGAGTCAAGCTGTACACCTTCCCTGTTGCGATCCCAGCCATCCATCACCAGAAATTTTCCGTCCATCTGAGACAGGTACAGACCATCTTCCGCAAGACGACGATGCAGGGATAACCAGTCATGTACAGGTTCACTGCGTAAACCAGCGACCGCTGTCTGCGCAACATACTCGCGAAAAGTTTGTTTTTTTCCGCGTGTCCAAGCGTTCTGGCGATCACGTTCAACGGCAGTTTTGCGAACGATACGATTTCCCGGCGCATGGACCCAGCAACCGTTATCCGGAGCAAAACCATGCTTCAGTTCAAGCTCACGGCAGGCACGGCTGAGTTTTTCCTGACTCCATGAAAGGCAATTGAGATAACCTGTAACCGGATGTACCCGGTTGACCGCAACGTGAACATGCAGGTTATCAGTATCGGTATGTACGGCAGAAACATACTGATGTTCACCCAGCCCGAGGGATTTCAGGGTATGGCGTACACTGTCATAAATCTGTTCCGGACGCGGGCTTTCATGGGCCTGCCAGGAAAGAATGTAGTGAAAAACAGGATCAGTATTATCTTTCGCATAGTGTGCCTGCTGTGCAATGTACTCCATATCTGCAGCAGCAGTTTCAAGCGATGTACAGTTGTGAAAACAGGTCACACCGTAAAAGTTAACCCATTCGCAGCCGTCCTTCATGACATCAACCAGCGCCACGAATGACTCATTTCGAAGGCGTGTCGCATAATCAACAAGACGACTGAAACGGCTCCGGTGCGGTTGTTCAGCCTGCGAAGAAGAAGATAAATTCAGTTCCTCATCGGTCATGTCATCCCGGACCGAGACGTAGGACACCAGGTCTTCGAACGAAGACTTGCCGTCCCTTCTCTTTTTCGGAATGACTGCATTCACCGGAGAATCCTCAACCTTCCATTAACTGTTTACGCAATGTATTTGTAAGTTCGGTTATGGCAACAAGCACTTCTGCGTATTCCTTGTCACCGGTTCTTTTTCCCTGAACAAACAGATGCTTCTGCATCCTTCCCAGTCTCATTAACTCCTTCAGAAAAGCATCATCTGTACGGGAGTTAATTCGCTTATTCAGTGCTGCATTTCGGATGTAAGCAGATACAGTAAGTCCGGAATCTTCAGCTTTTTTCCTGATGGCTTCATCCTCAACAGGAGAGAATCTGAGTGTCCTGACAACTGTCTTTTGCCGTACCTCACTTTTCTTTCTTACCGCACTATCACTCACTTCAGGCTCCTTACGGGGTGTCGGGGCGAAGCCCTGACCAGATGGTAATTGTAATAGCGTCGCGTGTGACGGTATTACAATTACACATCCTGTCCCGTTTTTCAGGCCATTATAGCCTGTTATTTTTGTGCATCATAGTCTTATGCAGACGGCAGAGGCAGGGCGCAGCCCTGCCAGGAGTCAGTTTTTGATGATAAAATCAGACTTCAACATGAAACGGAGAGAAAGTGCCAATGGCTTCTAAAAAATTTTACTCAGATGATGACATCCAGCTGGCAAAAGCTGCTTTATCGGAATTGCCAGATCTCACCGCTCAACGGAAAACATTGCGTGATTTTCTTGATGCCATTCGTGATGACATTATTGTCCTGGTAAGGACAAAGGGTTATACACTGGCAGATGTTCGTGACACGCTCAAAAATGCAGGGTATGAAGTAGGAGAGAAGGCACTTCGTGACATTATTCGGGAAGCAGAATCGAAAAAACCATCCCGCCGTTCTTCCTCTAAAACAGCACCTAAAAAGACAGATTCAGGCAGGAAAGATGGCATCGATATGAACAACAATTGATGTGACAATGTCACATCGTGTTCTGAGATTATGATGATTACAGAAAAAAAAGCCCCGGCATAAATACCAGGGCTTTTCTGTTTAATCAGACTCGTGGCGGCAATGCACCTGGATAATGCCGTGCAATAATATCATTCAGTTTTTCAACAAGGTCAGAACGCTTAAAGACAATGTGTACGGTCCCTTTCTGGTAGCCACGCACCGTAAAATATTCCCCTTCTAACAGCTTACCGACATTGTCGCCGTTCCCGAGAAATTCACCATACTGCGCCCCGATACTGTTCCTGAAGTCAGGAACGTTGCGCCCCTCCAGCAGATAAAACGGACGTACCAGGTCATCCAGTGCCTCCCGTCCGCTGCAGTCCAGCGTCACACGCCCGTTACTCCAGCGGTACAGCAGGTTTTCAATAATGATTTTCTTACCCAGACGGCAGGGATTATTGGTTCTGTAATCCCATGACAATTTCCGGTAGACATCAATCAGTCCCTGTTCAAATGTCTGCATCTTGCAGGCATTCAGATGGCGGAATGTTGCCAGTACATTGTCCAGGGTGATTTCAGGACAGGTGTCGCTCATCAGCTGGCTGTTCCACTCATCACACTGGCATGAACTCATGAAGGTGTACATGCCCGTATCTGTCATCAGGCGGTCCCAGATTTTCCGGTCGGCAAGACGGGTGATATTCCTTTTCGCTTCTTCCGGTTTATCTATGCGACGAACGGAATCAGTCACGCAGTCTTCAAACCCGTAAAGAAAAATATCACCTGACGCATCGAGCAGAATCTTGCGCGCTGTCGCCAGGCATTCCATCGCCTGCATGAACAGTGCAATACCTTCGTTACGCTGCGCGATGATGCGGTCGATAGCCACAGACGGAATAACATCTTTCGTGCCGGCAGTATTCAGGTCAGCAGTGGGTAAAGTCTGATTCATCACATTGTCTCCTCATCGTCACGACTGCCGGGTCAGCCAGGTCATTTCCCGGAGGAGCGAAGCTCCTTCTGCCGTCCGGGTCTTCGGGGATTTCCCCGCAGTGGACCTTTCCGACGGGGGACGCTCACCACGTCACGGGGCAGTTGTCCGGGGGCAGACGCAAAAGTTTTTGACGCCTGCGGCAAAAAGTTTTGTGGCTGGTACATCTCTCCCCTGGACGACTGAAACGGGATGTGGTCATGTATGTACCCCCGGAAAGTCCGTCTGCGGAGAACAGGCCGCAGTGCGGCGGCAGACAGGCAGAGACAGCTGCGCCATCAGGCGCAGTGGCCTTACACACCGTAAGGTGTGCAGGGAGCGCCGCATACGGCGCGACTGAAGAAAAACGACGGCACAACAATGGCATGTGGTGGTCACTGGCACACCACTCCCGCACAGGTGAAAACAGAGAAAACCGCACGACATTTACAAGCAAAAAAAGTGAAATTTCTTCACTTTTTTACACTTATTTATCGCGCTGATTTGGCAATTGTGATGATAAAATAAAGTGAAGTTTTTTCACTTTTTCAAAGGTGTTTTATGACCGGCTGGGAACTGCGAATCTGGCGAAAAAGCATGCTCTGGTCACGCGAAAAAGCGGCCAGAGAATTTGGCGTGACGCAGAGAACATGGCACGCCTGGGAAAATGCGGAACAGGTGGACGTCACCGTCTGGAGGACCACCCAGGCACTTTCAGTCCGTGACCTGCTGCCTCACATGCAGGGGATGCGTAAGGCAGATATCATCAGGCGACTGGAAAATGAACTGGGGGAAACGGCAGAGGATGTGTGAGCGTGATTCACAGCCTGGCTGAATGCCAGGCTACTGCTCATCAGGAAACAGCTTTTTCAGTTCTTCACCGGAAAGTCCGGTTGCCTCCTGAATCCGTTCCGGCGTCCAGCCCATATCCCGCAGCCGGCAGGCTATTTCCCGCGCCACTTCAAGTGCGCCTTTTTGAATAAGACGTTCTGCAATCGTCATGCTGTTTGCTCTGCTCCTGCTGACAAAAAAGCCCGGCATTTTGCCGGGCTGTGATGTTTACTCAGTGAGTGATTTTCTTCAGTTCGTCATCGGAAAGTCCGGTAGCCTGCTTAATCTGCTCCGGCGTCATCCCCATTTTCTGAAGCTGGCACGCAATAGCCAGGGCTTTTTCAAGCGCTCCTTCCATGCGTCCTTCCATGCGTCCTTCCATCCTGCCTTCCTGGCGACCTTTTTGCTCAAGACGTTCTGCGATAGTCATCAGTTTATCCTCATGCTGCGGCAGACGCTCAGCCAGCGCCCGCATAAATTCCGGTGATACAGAGTCCCCTGCGTTAACGATGTAATGAATCAGAACACGCACCTGCTCGTCTGAAATTTCCACCATGACCTGCGGGAGTTTGTCCAGCAGCTCCATCATGTCACGATGGCGGATATGCTTCATCAGCAGCGTCAGTGCGGCCATCCGGCGATGGTTCATGATTTCATTGTCATCAACGACAGTGATATCAACCAGCGGAAACGGCTTTGTGTATATTTTAGCCGCAAGCGCCGGATTCTCAAAACAGTCCAGCCAGTTCATGCTGTACGGGTACGGGCTGCGCTCACCGTGATAGAACAGCACCGGAATGACCAGTGGCAACGTTTTGTGCTGCTCCAGATGTCTCTGCATCGCCGCCACACTGTAACGTAACATGCGGAAAGGCATGTACAGATTTTCGGTGCTCTGGTGCTCGATGAGCGTATAAACATAGCCATCTTCACCCCCGGTGGTTTTCACACTCCAGAGGATATCGCTGGCGTACTGATGCAGGTCCGGCTCAACAAAGGTGGCGGGTTCCAGCTTCAGCGTGGACAGGTCGCACAACTGCCGGTACTCCGCCGGAAGATGCAGTTCCAGAAAATCTCTGGCGACGTCGGGATTCGCCAGGAACGACCGGAACGCGGCATCATGCGGCGTGGGCGTCGTGGTGGTTTTCTTCTTACTCACGGTTCCTCCTGGTGAGATGTCTGAACGTATCCTGCCGCCTGCACAGGCAGACGGCAAGGGTTAATCAGTGGCAGACCCGCTCAATTTCAAGCGCGCGGAGCAGGTGGCCCCATTCGCTGACTTTCATAGCGGGGATACGCACCCGCTTCTGCTCACTGCAGCGTCTGGCGATATGGCCGCTCATCGCCAGGACGTCCGGGTTAATCTCATCCTGTGCCAGCTCCTGACGTCTGAAGCGGGTATGGCGGTGCAGGGGTTTATTCTCCCGCAGGCACTCTTCACGCAGACGCTTTACATACTCGGCGGTTGCGAAGATAATTGATGGTCTCATGGCATAATCTCCATAGATAGTGATTGAGATGCCGGGCTTCCTGGCGGGGAAGCGCCGGCGGAGAGAGGCAGGGTTTATCGCCCTGCCTTTTTTTCATTTCGGACAGCGACGCAGTGCCAGCGCGAGCGCTTTCATCTTCCAGCCTTCCGGCGTGCGGTACATCACCTTCCAGTAGCCGTCGATGAACACATAATGGAAGCGCACCTCTTCAGTGCTTTCAGTGGCAATAGCCTCCCTGAAAGAACGGTACTCACGCGCCTCACTGTCCATCCGGAAACCACTGTCACGTCCGTAATAAGCCGTCACACCGTCCACCGGGTTCTGAAGCGTATGCCCGGCGGGTTTGTCGCAACGGGGACCGAGGCAACGGATATCACCGTGTTCAACCAGGGCTTCGGCCTGCTGACCGGTGGCATAGTGGGTATGCAGGATGCGACCGTTCCAGGTCGGCTCCCCGTGCAGGTGGCAGTAAACGGTACGGAACACCCCGTCGCGGCAAAAAACGGAAATCGTGCTGCTGACTGTCATGAAAACGTCTCCTTCTGCTGAATCAGGTCGCCGGGCCGACCGGTTGCTCCCCGGAGGGGCGAAAGCCCCTTCTGCCGTCCACTTCTTCGGGGTTTCTCCCCGCAGTGGACCTTTCCGATGGGGCGTCCGTCACCACGTCACGGGGCAGCTGTCCGGGGGCGGACGCAAAATTTTTTGCCGGGTTTATGGCTAAAAATTTTGTGGACGGTATATCTTCCCCTGGACTGCTGAAACGGGATGTGGTTACTCCAGCCCCCGGAAAGTCCACAGCGGGAAACAGGCCGCAGGGGTGGCGGCGGAAGGGTTGACTGCGCCATCAGGCGCAGTGGCCTTACACACCGTCAGGTGTGCAGGGAGCGCCGTTTCCGGCGCGACAGGGGCGGCGCGACCGGAACGGTCGCTGCAAGCCTGGTTTTTCAGACATCGGACCGTAGCGGCAGCCCGAAACCGCGCCAGCGGGTTCGGCGGAGACTGGC
>OBWX01000036.1_pt1 | contig 118895 bp, 111 predicted proteins | sample 1476571 | NCBI WGS metagenome assembly OBWX01 (sample SAMEA2580139, study PRJEB22360) | human gut metagenome | biome: human gut; feature: human-associated habitat; material: faeces | place: Denmark | collected 2008/2010 | reverse complement strand
AAGAGAATTGTGATCAAATCAGCTTTTTCTTGACTAATGGTAGAAAAAAGACCGTGCAACTAAGAGGTTGAACTCTTAATCACACGGTCTTTAATTAAAATATAGCGCATTGCGTTTCTTCGCGGCTTCAGCGTTTGATCCAGAATAAGGCGTCTTAACCAAAGTGACTAACACTCGCAATTAAAACGTGGATGGGTGCTTGAGAAACGACAGCAAGTGTTGCTAAGACAATGGAAACGACTAGTAGTGAAAATTTCGGTGAACTTTTTTTCATAACCAAACCCCTCAACTTAAATGACAACCTTCAGCAACATTAGATATGCACATCATATCCTCATTTGCAATTCATTTCAATGCCATTTTAAGTTGTTAAGGCATGGGGGCATCTGATAATGTCCAAGTTACCGTTGACCGATATTGTCCGGTACGAACGGATGGCGTTTTTTGAATCGACATGAACGCTTGCGTTTGCATTTCCTCTGTTCCGAGTGACCAGTTGCTACCGCCAGGAGCCATGTTTTTCACCGTGACAGCGTTGCCATTATCTCTTACCCGCGCAATTTCAGTTACTTTCGCTTCATTATCTTTGTTCTCAGCGATAACCATTTCCGCTTTGCCTCCGCTTGTGTTGCCGTTGTCACCTAAGACGTAACTGCCGTCTGCTAATGTGAATGGTGATAAACTCATTTGCAAATGCCAGCCCGGTTTATTCGGTCTTGTGTCAGTGACGCTGAGGATTTTGCCTGTTGCTCCTTGAGAAGGTGTCTTTGAATCAAGCGTATTTAGCCACTTGGACAAATCAAGTTCGGAAAGCGTTGTCGGGAACGGTTTTTGGCCTGGAATACCTTGAATAAAATCAGCAACTGTCGGATTTACGTTGGTTGCTTCTTCGCTGCCTTCCTGAAAAATTTTTTCAAAAACAAAGCTTGGAACACTCTTCAAAGTAACAGCACCCGGGTTTGCTGCAAGAACATACTTGATAGTCTTACCGATCTGATCAGCAGTGTTGGTAAAGTTATAGGTTTCAGCCGTGGGCGTCCCGCCAGTTAAACTGCCAGTGGCATCATCGTCAACTAGAAGATTACTAGTCAGTGTATGATTCTTAACAACCGCCGGCACACTAAATTCAAGCTGGCTATTTGTATTCTTGGGAAGGCTCCCTAGACTAGTCATTACCGCTGAGTTTCCATCGGCTTGGACAGTCGCTTCAGCCGGGATCGTTTGTCCATTTACCTTAATCGATACAGGCAATTTGTCGCCCGCAATAGCAGGCTTCCCATCTGGTTTCAAATAATCAAAATACTTGCCTTTGGGTAACTCGATCTGGCTAACCGGCCACTCCAAACCATTGAGATTTTCAACATTAATTGAGTAATGATAAGTGAGCTTATCACCAATACTTAGTAATGTGTCTTGTTTAACTACCTCGTCACCGTGCTTAAGCGTTACTGCACCTTTGAAATCGTTGAAATCAGCCAGGCTTTTGATAGCAACAAGATGCGGCTCTGACGTATCAGTCGTTGTGTTCGTGGCACTTGTGAAACCTAGAAAGAGTTCTTTGTTACTCGTACCGGTACTGGTAGTGCCAAAGATTGCACCAATTTCGGCTTCAGTCCAAGTAATACTACGTGCATTGGCCTTTCCTTTTAACTGATAAGTTAGGGTTCCTCCCCCACTATCTGCCTTTTGCCATGATACGATCAAGTTATGCCATTTATCATTTGTAACACGACCATTTAAACCATCAGCGTAACGTGTCGGTTTACCGATTGCATTGTCAAAAACTAATTCAGTTTGCCAAAAAGGAGCTCCAATGTTATACATGCTAGCATGACTCGGATATCCAGATCCAATATACTGTTCGATACTATTTGCATAGTGGACATGTTTGTCCAATCCGCTCGTCAAAGGATTAACGCTTTTCTTTGTGTCAATCACAATTGCAAAGCTTTTGGGAATCCCCGTCAAAGCAATCTGGTCTGGTTTAGCATCATTTTTTTCGGAAATCCCCCAAACGCCTAATGAGGATTTACCGTTACCCAGCGTACCTGGCTTTGCACTGGTCAGTACAAACGCAAGTCCGTCAGCTCCCTTATCATTCTTATTACCAAGATAAACTTGCATATCCAATGTGAAATCTTTATCTAGATTAACAAATGACTGATTGCTCCAAATAGCTCCGATACTATTTGGCTTATCTGGATTTATTTCAAGGCCTACTGTATCAGTATTAACGTCAATAACTTGAGATTGACCACTTCCAATTTTGCTAAAGATTCCATTCAAACTAGTGAACGTTCCTGTGTCCGGTATAGGATATGACTCCTGCGTACCCAACCCCGGACTTGGCCATCTTGATGTTGCCGACATCACCATCTGCAGCGGCCCAAGCACAATACTGATCATCACGGCAAAGCAGGTTATGACAAGAATTTTCTTTTTCATTTTTGCCCTCCTTGCCTTGAACGGCCGTGTATGAGTAGCGCGGACAATAAAACGATCGTCAAAATCTCAATACCAATTACGATATACCACACCTGCACGTCATCACCGGTTTGGGGCAAACGTTCAGCAGTGGCTGCTAAGTGTCGTGGCTGCTGTCCTTTATCTTCAGGTTGACGCGGCTTTCCGGGCTCGGGAACTGCGGGTTGCTCAGGATTGGGTGCTGGCATTTCTCCGGTGAGTTCAACTTGAGCCACAGAAACCTCAGCCCGCACGCTCTGAGTTGCGGTACCCGCCATCATGAGCAGTGCCAACAAAAGTAGCATCATCAAGAAGTTAGTTTTCTTTTGTTTCATCAGTCTCCCTCCCTTTGCGTCGCTGCCGCCAAACCAGCCACAGCAAGACGAGAATCACCAGCGCCAGGACGATTGCAATGATGATCCATAACCACGGTTTTTGCGGTGCCTCCCTTCCCAGCTTCTGCTCAATGGCTTCAGATTGTTGACGCGTAATAGTAAAGTTACGGCGCCAGTGCCAGGTCTTACCAGCCGCTTTGGCTGTTAAATCTAGCGTATACGTGCCCGGCGAAAGCGACTCTTTGGAAGGAAGTGCGTAATCAAAATGCGAGTTTGGGGCAAATGACCAGCCTTTCTCCGTCCGGCTTAGATAAGGCTTATCTGAACCTTGACGATAAACTTTGCCATCCAGCGTCATGTCGCCAAATAAACGCGGCTTGGTGTTTTGAATGGTGGCCAACACCCCGGCTCGATTATCCTGTGACCCTGGTTTAACCGCCATGAGGTTAAGATCGGGTACTACTTCGGTCGTTGAAGTTTGCAAAACCACCCCGATGAGCATGGCAAATTTGTTGTTAATCGCCATCCCACCGCCACCGCTTTTATGGACCGTTGGATCTTCAACATACAAACTGCCGAGAATCTGACCCGTGAAGCCTTTTGCCGGAATCTTGACATCAAACGTCACCGGCACCTGAGCATCCCCAGCCAAATCAATGGTTTTGGGTTCACCGGCTAATTGTGAAAACGTGTATTCAGCCGAATTATCCTTGTGGTCATTGGGGTAGTAGCCAATCGTGCCATTGGTTTGCGTAAACGCACTCACCGGACTGACTTTAAGTTTCTTAGCTGTCTTCGTCGTGTTTTTAACATAAATGAGCAGCCGCTGGGTTTCACCCGGCTTTACCAGTAAATTGAAGTACGTTGATTGATCGATCTGATTTTGCGGTAATGCGGGGCTGATTGTAAAACCTGCGCCTTCAGCTGCATGCACTTGCTGATGGGTGCCAAACCACAGGAAGCTCAAGCAGGCCAGCAGACCTAGTAAAAGTTTTTTTCTCATAATCTTATCCCCACGGTTATGAAAAGGGCAGCGATTGACCGCTGCCCCAGAAATAGTTGCTTAATTACTTAGGTGCATCGGACAAGGTCCAGGTGATCGCAGCTTGGTACTGACCGGCTGTTGCGGTTGGGTTTTTGTCCAGTATAAGCGTGGTTCCACTGTTCTCAGTGATCGCTGCCGTATTTTTCCCTTGCCCCTGTCCATTATCGGTAGCAGTCGCTGCTTCAGCTTTCCAAATCGTAACAGCAGAACCGGCGATAGGGATTTCAGGCAAAGTTCCTCCAGGATTAATAGCGTTAACACTGGTGTTGTCCGTCTGAACGTTTGTACTAGCGAGCTTCAATTTCCCTGCCAAAAGTTTTCCAGCAGTGTTTTTCATTTGGCCGAGCTGAGCAGTTAGTGTCCATCCAGCGTTGCTCCCTCGCAAATCAGTTACACTCAGATTACCCGTGTTATTTCCATCCATAGCATCTGTTCCATTTTTGACCGGACCATTACCAACAGCATTGTCGACTAAGGCTGGTGATACTTGGCCCGCAGCCAAATCGGTGATGGCGATCTCCCCAAAGTTAAGATCGGGAACTGCATCAAGTGTCAGCTCTCCCCCTTTTAAGTTAATTTCAGCCACAGAAGTTTTAGTCTGATCAGCAGCAAAAACCTGTCCAACAGGGAGTAGCATACCAGCAAGCGTCAAAGCGGAAATACCCGCTGCAATACAATTAACTTTCTTCATCACTTTATTCCCTCCGTATTGTTTTGTCTGTAGTTTACTATCTATCTTACTGACCCAAATATAACATGATGATGTTTAAGCAATCAAAGAATACGTTTAATTGTTAACTCGGTTCTCAATCACGTTGTATTTCTTAACCCATCACTCATTTTTTACAAATACTCGCCCCTAAGAAAGCTTCACTGCGACTAAATAAACGAAATATACTATTTCAAGCATTATCTAACACTCGTTATTGTTTAATCAAAAAGTCGGTTTTACTCATCTGTTTTAAAACGACTCATTTGGACTTTCGGCAGAAATTAACCCGAGTAGCAGTTAGGACTCTGTAAATCTTTTGCTTGCGCCTTTCCCATCACCAAAAAAATTTCTACCCACCCAAGACTTCAAAATCTTTGATATTTCACAACTTTTGCCCTTTTTTCAATTTTGCTTTCAAAATTAATTTTCAATTAGTGATTGACATGAAACCAAATCATGCTAGACTGAAAATCAAATACAAATGCAACGCGAAAGACAAGTAGTTGTGTCCATGGATTCAGCGAGCTTCGGTTGGTGTGAGGAAGCATTCAGGACATAGCGAATATCCCTTTCAAGCAGGACACCGAACCTTCAGTAACGTGTCATGGGGGCACCCATTACAGTGCTAGCATATCGTCATTTGACCGTATGCGATGAAGACCAGGCCGTTTTTGGCTATGGTGAATTAAGGTGGTACCGCGCAAAGTCGCCCTTAGCAAATGCTAAGGGCGACTTTTTTCGTCTATCTCCGTTGTGAGAACAAGCTTGAACCGTTCACGTATCTCAATTAAGGAAGTGATGCAATTGGAATCTGACATTAGTCATATTAAACCGATGACAAACGCTTTAAACGTTACGCAACTTAAAACATTTTTATTGGAGGCAGTTCAATGGAATTATCTGAAAAGAAACTCAAAACCCGTGATTATGTCGTCATTGCATCGCTTTTGTTTGGCCTTTTCTTTGGCGCCGGCAATTTAATTTTCCCGTTACATTTAGGGCAACTGGCTGGGGCCAATTGGTTCCCGGCAATGCTCGGATTTTTGGTCACCGCCGTTGCATTACCATTGCTAGGCGTTTTGGCCATCGCCGCAACGCATGCTGAAGGTGTCTATGATATTGGCCGTCCTCTTGGCCGCTTCTTCGCCTTAGCGTTCATGGTGCTCATTCATGCCACGATCGGGCCAATGTTCGGCACGCCGCGGACTGCCACTGTTTCCTTCACCACCGGCGTCTTACCGATGTTACCAAAAGCCTGGCAACAAGGCGGCTTGCTTGTCTTTTCGGCTTTATTCTTTGGGGCTGCTTTTTTCCTGTCATACAAGGAACGCAAAATCACCACAGCTGTTGGTAAAGTCTTAAACCCCGTCTTCTTGCTATTGTTATTCTTCGTCTTCTTCATCGGTTTCTTACATCCAATGGGGAATCCGGCTGCCCAAACGGTAACGGCCGCATACAAAAATGGCGGCAGTTTCATGAGCGGCTTCCTGCAGGGTTACAATACCATGGACGCGCTTGCTGCCTTAGCCTTTGGTGTGACTGTCGTAACGGCGGTTCGCGGTTTAGGCTTGAAAAACGATGATCATGTCGCCAAAGCAACGGCTAAGGCCGGGGTCATGGCTACGAGTTGGATCGCGTTAATCTACGTTGCCTTGATCGTCTTAGGAAGTATGTCTCTGGCCCACTTTAAGCTTAGTGCTGAAGGGGGAACTGCTTTTAATCAGGTGGTTACGTTCTACTTTGGTACTGCTGGCCACGCTGTCTTGGCAACCTTGCTAACGCTGACCTGTTTGACCACCGCGGTAGGTTTGGTCGCGGCATTCGCGCAGGACTTCCACCGGCATTTCCCTAAAGTCAGCTATCAGGTCTGGCTTGGATTGACAAGTTTTCTGTCATTCTTAACCGCCAACTTCGGACTTGAACAAATCATTGCATGGTCCGTTCCAATGCTGATGTTCCTATATCCTTTCTCAATGGTTCTCATCTTACTATCGGTCTTTGGCAAAGCGTTCCATCACGATCCACTAGTTTACCGAATCGTTGTAGCATTCACCATCGTTCCGGCTGTGCTCGACATGTTTGCAGCTTTCCCCGCCGCTGTTAGTCAAAGTTCGTTAGGCTTGGCATTGCATAGCTTCCAGCTTCATTTTCTACCATTTTCCGCAATGGGTCTCGGCTGGCTCGTGCCGGCTGGTGTGGGTCTCGTCCTTGGCCTCGTCGCACATGCCGTCAAAGTTCGCAGAGCAGTCGCAGCAACTCATCTCGAAGCTGAACAAAACTAAGCTAGTACACGATATCTGATCAACCCAAAAGCCAGCTTAATTTCAAGCTGATGACCGGATATTGTTTACAAATGCCAAATCCATAAAAAGGCAGGTACCGAAGACTTCACTTCTAAGTCTTCGGTACCTGCCTTTTATGCCGCTATCATAATCCTTCAAAGCTTCTTTATTCTTGCGAAGCTGAACTATCTGGCATAATGACGAGAACTAACATTATTTGGTTAAGCGTCTTGATAACGTCCTTAAACGTTATCTGAAGCGGTTTCAAAAAATCTTTTTGAAGCATCCGTTTCAGCATATCATCAGAAAAGTTTGCCTTAATGTACTTCTTAACCGGCGTCAATGAAGCTTTTATAAAAGTAAGATTAGTCGTCGGCGTGGTCATGATCAACCGATTTTCAAAGCTGATTGGGCATTGTTGCCGGTGTGCAACGGATTCGATTAACGCCTGCCACAGTCGCTCCAATGTGTTATGCGGTTTATCAGAAATCGTGAAGTCATCAGTTCCCTGGGTAACAGCCTGAACTCCCTGATCCATCTTCACATGAATGTTGTCGTGCGTCGCTGCCTGCGCTGCTACCACCATAGCTTGTTCTTCAGCAGTATGTTTCGTCTTCGGTTGGTTGGAACCTTTATTGCTCTCCTGCTCAGTTTTAATTGTAGGTACTGAACTGCTAGATGCTTCACTCTTGGCATCTGTCTTTTTAGACCCAGCTTCTGTTGTTGCGTTCGCATCCCTGCTACTCGTGGCTGAGGAATTCTCAGACACTTGACTGCTCTCCGATGCCTGCTCCTCTTGTTGACTGCCGGAATTTGATGCCGAGCTGTCATTGATAACCGATTCGCTGGTCTCTGCTACGGTAATCACCGGCGTTTGATTAGCTTCCGATGATATATCATCTTGTACACAAGTTTGATCGTCCGTATTCTTTTGGTCAGTATCAATCTTTTGTGTGGTTGTGTCCGCTGCTGTTGGCGGCGCTGATGCAGCAAAAGCCGATGCCTGATCAGCCATTACCGTTGATACACCCAAGCCAAGCATGGCAGCTAAGCCGAACGCCCATGCCTTTTTCATCTTAACCCTCCGCTTAAACACTAAAATATTAGTATCCCTTTAACTACTCCGACATTAATATACCGCATCTTACAAACAAAGTCACTGGACTTTAGGCCTAAAAATGTACCACGGCTTTATGCTTAAGTTTGGATCAACCGTCTGCTAAGTTCGCCTTTTTGAATGATCATCCGTCAACTGACTAGTGGGTAGCCGTCTCCAATGTGCATCGTTTAATGAGAAAAGCGCATTTTTGCCTAAGCCCTGGTCAAAGCAGTTCTCATCGTATATCAACCTTGTACAGCTTACGATTTGTCACTGGCTATTGACAACAGTTGTTTTTTAGCCTAATGTGATGTCAATATCTTAGAAGCGAAAAGATGAGTACCCAGGCGAAGATCCTCAGCGAGTTGTCATTTTGGTGCAAGACAATGATCGGAAACTGGTGAAGATGGTCTTTTAAAGCATTCAGTTGCAAACGGCGACCGCAAGCAACTGACGGGCACTCCCGTTACTGAGTTAGGGTATCGCACATCAAGATGTGTCGTACTTAGAGCGAGTCGAGCATTTCGACTAATCAAGGTGGTAACGCGGAAAGAATCCGTCCTTGTCTATTAAATAGGCAAGGGCGGATTTTTTGTTCCCTCCTCGGCCTCAATGAAGTTTGAAGTCAAAATGCTATATCGGGTTGCCCGACTAAAGAATTCGCTTGAGTATCAACATCTGCATATATTGTTATTTTGGGAGGAACGTTATGTGGAAAATTATTACCGATGCAGTTCCGCAAATGATAGCAGCCGGCATTAAATACACCATTCCAATTGCACTCGTGTCATTTGCGATCGGCCTGATCATCGCACTTGTAACCGCATTGACGCGCATATCGGTTCGTAAAGGTATTTTGATCCGAATCGCAAAAGGAATCGCCGTTTTTTACGTTTGGCTCTTTCGCTCAACGCCTTTGCTAGTGCAGTTATTCATTGTTTTCTTCGGCTTACCCAGCCTCATCATCCCGGGTATTTTCCCGCATGGTATCAAGTTAGATCCCGTGGCCGCGGGAATTATAACATTCTCGCTTAACACGGGCGCGTATTGTGCCGAAACGATCCGCGCCTCGCTGTTGTCGATTGATTCCGGGCAATGGGAAGCGGCATATGCAATTGGATTGCCGCGGCGACTGGTACTGCGCGAAATCATTATTCCTCAAGCACTGCGAACGGCCATCCCGCCACTGTCAAATAGTTTCATCAGCTTGATCAAGGACACATCTCTTGCTGCCTCGATCACCATTGTCGAAATGTTTCAAGTCAGCCAACAAATCGCGGCGGAAAATTACCAACCATTACTGATGTACTCAATCGTTGCGCTGCTTTATGCCATTGTCTGCACTTTCTTAGCTTGGGGTCAGCGGCATCTCGAAAAATTCACATCACGCTACAATGCCAATGCACAAACCACGCAATTATAATCCGCTATTTTGAAAGGAAGAACGCTATGTTAAAGAAAAAGTTGTGGTTCCTGTTGCCGCTTGTGGCCTTGGTAACCTTCACGCTCACCGCTTGCACCGGCACGTCATCTGACACGTCAAAAAACAGCGACGTCACCGCCGAACTCATCAACAAAAATGAGCTTACCATCGGCCTTGAAGGTACTTATGCGCCATTTTCTTATCGCAAAGATGGCAAACTTGAAGGCTTCGAAGTGGAACTGGGGAAAGCCTTAGCCAAGAAAATCGGGGTTAAGGCAAAATTCGTGCCCACCCAATGGGATTCGCTGATTGCAGGATTAGGCAGCCAGAAATTTGATCTCGTACTGAATGATATTAGTGAAACGCCCGCACGCAAAAAGGTCTACAACTTCACCACTCCGTACATGTACTCGCGTTATGCCTTAATAACCCGCAGCGATAACACCACCATCAAATCGCTTGCCGATATTAAAGGCAAAACATTTGTTGAAGGCACCGGCACGCCCAATGCCGCTTTAGCCAAAAAATACGGCGCTAAGATCACCCCGTCTGGCGACTTTACCGTATCGCTTAGCCTTGTGAAAGAAAAGCGGGCAGACGGAACCATCAACGCCTCGGCTGCATGGTATGCCTTTGCCAAAAATAACTCAACCGCGGGCTTAAAGAGTCAAACCCTCAAAGATAGTGTCGTTAAACCCGATGAAGTAGCTGGCATGGTCAGCAAAAAATCGCCTAAACTACAAGCCGCACTTTCAAAGGGCATTCAAGAACTACGCAAAGACGGCACGTTGAAAAAACTGTCGCAAAAATATTTTGGCACCGATTTAACCACCAAGTAATCATGCCATTCAGCTAGCAAACATTGCCCGTCAACCTGCTTCATTGACGGGCATACATAAAAGAACACTATTCATTAAAGGAGGTCGGGTTTCAATGACCCAATTCAATACCAAACTCGTTCATGGACCACAACTAAATGTCGACCAAGCCGGTGCGATCGTGCCACCTGTATACCAAAGTGCCATGTTCCGTTTTGCTCCTGATGGTCAGGAAACCCACTGGGACTATGCGCGCAGTGGTAACCCGACCCGCGAATACTTGGAACGTCAGATTGCTACGCTAGAAAATGGCGATGCCGGCTTTGCGTTTTCCAGCGGCGTTGCAGCGATTGCAACGGTGCTCGCGATTTTCCCCGACCACAGTCACTTCATTATTGGTGATTCGCTCTACAGTGGCACCGATCGTCTCATCAACCAGTATTTTTCTCAACACGGCCTGACCTTTACACCGGTGGATACGCGTGATCTGGCAGCGGTGGAAGCCGCCATCCGCCCCGAAACCAAAGCAATTTTCTTCGAGACTTTTTCCAATCCGCTTCTCAAAGTCAGCAGCGTCAAGGCCATCAGTGCCCTCGCCAAAACCCATGATCTGCTAACGATTGTCGACAACACGTTCTTAACCCCTTATTACCAGCGGCCACTTGACCTCGGTGCCGACATTGTTCTACACAGCGCGACCAAATACCTCGGTGGCCACGGTGACCTCATCGCCGGTCTCGTTGTCTCCGCTCACCCCGACCTCAGCGAGAAGCTCGCTTTCCTGCAAAACACGATCGGCGCCATTTTAAGCCCGCTTGACTGTAGCCTCGTCACCCGCGGCATTGCCACCCTCTCCGTTCGCCTTGATCGTGAAACTGCAAACGCCCAAGCCGTCGCCGAATTTCTAGCGCAGCACCCAGACGTTGCCCACGTTTACTACCCCGGGCTTAAAAACGATCCCGGTTACGCATTAGCCCAAAAAGAAACCACGGGTGCCAGCGGACTCTTGACGATCAAACTAGCCGACAACATCGACCCCTTAAAGTTCGTTAACAGCACCAAAATTTTCGACTTTGCCGACTCACTTGGCACCATCTCCAGTCTGGTCAAACTACCTTGGTTTAAGCTCCCGGAAGACAAACGCGCCGATTCTGGTTTGACACCGCAACATGTCCGGATTGCAATTGGCTTGGAGGATCAGCAGGACTTGATTGACGATCTGGCGCAGGCACTTGTTGCAGCGGAAAAATAGTATCCAAAATAATATCTATTACTTTTGCTAAATAGGCGCGAGGTGACAAAGTGAAACATGCTCAGTCGTTAAGTTTGAAATACTGGCTGATTGTCTTCTGTACAATTATCATTCTCAGTCCGATTGCTTATATGATAAGCACATGGGTGGGACCATCAGCAACCTACATTCGTCTCATCGCTATTTTTCTGATTGCTTGGTTGGCATTAAAAATAGCTAAATACTTTACAACCAACCAAAAGACGAAATAGTGCGTTGTCCTTTCTTAATTACCACTCCGCAGAATATAGCATAATCAACTAACAACGACATTCTCAACTTTGACATATTTTGAAACGAATTTGGCATAAGCCATTCAAAGTTTGAAGAGTGCCAACATTCAACCATACTCAACAAAAACATCTAGTTAGTTCACTTGCAGTCGGATCTGGCCAAATACATCAGCGGACGTAAAAATGTGCTCTGTCTATCACTGTTACACTGACGGTGATAAACAGGGCACATTTTAGTGTGCGTTTAGATATTTTATCAATCGATGCTAATCTTCATTATATGGCCATCCAATTGAAACTGGTTGGTTAAGATCAGCCGTCCCATCTGCTTCAAGCGATTGCAACGCCTGCAATGCAAGTTGCAACCGGCTCGTGTAACCGTGCCAGTTATCGTCATCCCGACCTGCGTTTAAAGCCGGCACATACGGTAAAAAGTTAACGCGTTGGGCTGTGATCGTTAATCCCGCCGCCTTACAGATTAACGGCCATTCCGTATCCGTCAGCAAACCATTCGAATTAGCCAAGATATATCTGGCAGCCATCTGACTCACCGCACAACAGCCAGCAGTAATATCCAGATCAGGCAAGGCAAACACTTCAGAAGCCGCCTTATTCGTAATTGCCTCGGTTTCTCGCCAAGTTGCCGGATAGCCCCGCATGTTTTCTGAACTTCGCCCAATAATCTGATAACCATCATCAACTTGAAGCTGGGCAATAAATGTCTTAAACTCAGACACATTTGCCTCGATCCCTGTCACTACTTTATCAAAATCGCAGTAAAAAAAAGAAGCGCGGTAACGAACCTGACGCAATCCAAAATCAAGTACCCGCCGCCGCGCATCAGCCGCACCACGAGGTTCAATGATGCGAATATGAACGCTGGGAAAAGTTTGCAATAATTTGGTAATTTCACGGTCTGTAATCGTACTAATCGTCAGATAAGCAGCCGAGAAACTATCACTAACTACTGCCAGAACCCGTTTTAACTGCGGCAAAGACACATTTGGGTGATGAACCGTTGTGAGTAAGACAGGTTGCATGCTAACCAACTCCCTTGCATGTTACTTATGATACTTGCGGGTAAAACTGAATGCCTCCACCGAGATTCGAACTCGGATCTGTGGTTTCGAGGACCATTATGCTATCCATTGCACCATGGAGACTTACAGATTCTATTATAACAATCTTGTTCAATGTTGACGCACGCAATCTTCCCTGCCGCTCATTTTCTCAAGACAAAAAGCGACGATCAACTGACTCAATTGATCGCCGCTTCTGTTTTTTGCTTACCTATAGCTATTGGTTTTACTAATCATCAAACTTAAACAAATCCGTCGACAAATACCGTTCACCATTATCCGGTGCTACAGTGGCGACACTCTTGCCTTTGCCGAGTTTCTTGGCGATTTCAATCGCGCCAAAAATGTTAGCACCAGCGGAAATGCCTGGTAGGAAGCCTTCTTCATGGCTGACGTGGCGAGCCATGTCGATAGCTTGGTCGCTGGTGACTTCAATGATGTCTTGATAGAGGTTCGTATCTAAGACGTCTGGAATAAAGCCGGCTGAGATCCCTTGAATCTTGTGCTTGCCGCCGTGGCCTTCTTTTAGCATTGGTGACTCCGCAGCTTCCAACGCATAGATTTGTACATCTGGATTGATCTTACGCAGAGCCCGACCAACCCCAGTGAGTGTTCCGCCTGTGCCGACCCCAGCTACAAAGGCATCTGGGGTGCCACCATCAAATGAACGGATGATTTCTTGTCCGGTCGTGCGTTCGTGGACGTCTGGGTTAGCGGGGTTCTGGAATTGCATTGGCAAGAAGTAGCCATTTTCCTTGCTTAATGCTTCAGCTTTTTTAATCGCTCCCGGCATTCCATCGGCACCCGGCGTCAAAATGAGTTCAGCTCCGTAACCACGCATCAAGGCACGCCGCTCAACACTCATCGTTTCCGGCATGGTAATGATGAGGTGGTAACCTTTTGCCGCCGCAACCAGTGCCAGGCCAATGCCGGTGTTACCGGACGTTGGCTCAACAATGGTGCCGCCTGGCTTCAAGACCCCTTTATATTCAGCGTCTTCAATCATCGCCAAGGCAATCCGGTCCTTGACTGAGCCGCCGGGATTAAAGAATTCCAGCTTGACATAAACATCCGCGGCGCCTTCAGGTACAACGCGATTGAGCTTGAGTAGCGGCGTATTGCCAATTAAACCTGTAATATTATCTGCTGCTGTCACCATAATAAAGCCTCCCTAAATAATCGGCGAACGGTTTTCATTGCGATGATCCGCGATGTGGCGAATCCAATTGTCAAAAATCGTTCGCTGCGTTTTCTTCCAATTAAACTTCGGATGGTCATAATCGTTCTTGTGATGATAATAGTGTTTAGCCCGTTTATAGCTAATCTCAGGGTGTGCGGCCACTTCCCGCTTGTATTCCGAATCCAAGCCCCACCGGTCATATTCAATATGCGAAAAGATAAACGTTTGGGTGTCAGTCGGTTCCGTTACCATGAAGAGCTTACCCTTCGTTGTTGTCGCATTGATCGTTAAGCGGGGATCGTTGCGAATATCGCGTACATCCATCTCGGCATACCGAGCATGTGGGGACTTAAAGCCTTCTTTTAAACCTTTTAGAAATGGGTGCGGTTCAAGAATTGTTTGCGGATAAACGCCGAACAACTTATGCGGGAGAATTAACTTGCTGACGCCGAAAAAGTAATTCAGCGCCACCATTCCGCCCCAGCACAGGTACATTTGGTTGGGCACATGCTGACCTAATGTCTTTAGCAGCGCCCGCACCTCGGCGATATAGTGAACCTGATCAAATTCCAGCGTTTCAATCGGGGAGCCGGTGATGATAAACCCATCCATCGTTGCCGCTTCGTGAATATCCAGCGGCTCCAGAATCGAGCTCACCGCTTCCGGTACTTCTCGCCCAGCGTAATGGGTCATGGGATAGTAAAAATGCAACTCAACCGGGATATCGGTGTGGCTCAAAACGTGTTGTAGCCGCGTTTTGGTATCGGCTTTGTCGTGCATCACGTTGAGAATCCCAATTTTAAGTGGTGCTTCTGTCAAGGTTCACCTCCCAACCCGGCCAATTGACTCACATGAACCGGCAAAATTTTGAAACGATTGCTTGCAGACACCGTTAAGCAAAGTACTGCCGATGTCTCACCTGCACGAACACATCAGGAGGATATCCTGATAAAGCTGATAGCGCCAACATCGCTTGTTACCAATAAGGTTTGCCATATTTTAATACCCTCCCTTTCAGTAACTATATACTAACTAAATGTAAGATCGATAGCAACCTTTGACCTTATTTTATTCACGTCTTCTTTTCGAATAATTAGTTTTTAAATGATCTTCGTCTAGCCAACTTTAACCGTTCATAAGTAAGTGATATCCCGCGTTACAAAAAGTGGTCATACCTATATCATTCAAAAAACATAAACCCGGAAAATTCCACCTTATTAAAATAAACATACCTCCCCCGGTGTTAAATAGTTCATGTTGTTTTAAAATGTAAGTAGTTCTAAGTACCTTTTAAGGAGGTTTTTTTATATGCGCACGCACACTTCACCTTCCATCGTTAAACTAGCCGCAGTTGGGGCGGTTGCGGGGTTGGTTTCCGGTTTAGTCAAATTAGGATGGGAAAATATTCTGCCACCACGGACACCGGAACGCGATGCGACTAATCCACCGCAAACTTTTCTACAACAGCATGGCTTGACACCGGCAGAAACACACGCAACCTACACCTATTCAGGCCACCAGATTCCATGGGTTAGTCTCCTGGTTCATTTCGGCTTTTCATCAAGCTTAGGCGCACTTTACGCAGTTGCCGGCCATTATGTTCCGCTGTTCAAACTGGGTTATGGCAGCATGTGGGGACTGGGTGTTTGGGCCGGCGCGCATTTATGGGCCATGCCTGCACTAAATATCGTCCCAGCCGCAAAAGATCAGCCAGCTGAAGAACATCTGTCTGAAGCTGTGGGACACATGGTGTGGAATACCGTCAACCAAATCGTTATCAGCGACATGTTGCGCGAAAAACACGCCTAGTCTTTTGCAGATGCTGAAACGGTGATCATCGTGAGCGCGAGTCAGCTCGGGTAAAGGTTTGAGGGCGCTTTATACTCGCGTTTTATCATCCCGCTTTGAATTTTTTCCGCGTGCTGATTCGGCGTTCAATCCCATCTAAGAAAGGAGCGGTGTCTGTGTCAAAACCCTCTACTTCTTGGCAAACCAAATGGCCGGAACGCATTAGCTATGGTTTAAGCGATGCAGCAGATAATTTGGTGTTTCAGGTGATGACGTCTTATCTGTTGTTTTTTTATACCGACATTTATGGCTTACAAGCCGGCGCAGTTGCCTTACTCTTTCTCATCGCGCGGATTGCCGATGTTTTTGAGAGTCCGATTGTGGGCTTGATGATTGACCATACCCATTCGCGCTTCGGTAAAAGCCGGCCGTTTTTCCTTTGGTATGCCTTGCCGTATGCAATCTTTGCCGTGCTAACGTTTGTCACGCCAGGGTGGTCGGCAAATGGCAAACTCGTCTGGGCCTATGTCACTTACCTCATGCTTGGCTTCTTATACACGGCGGTGAATCTGCCTATTACCTCGGTGTTGCCGACGTTGACTCAGCAGCCACAGGAATTAACCCTGCTAGGAGTCATCCGCCAGTTCTTTGGCAGTTCGGTGCAAATCATTGTCGCCGTCTTCACCTTGCCATTAGTCGCCTTCTTCGGTCGCGGCAATGATCAGCGCGGCTTTCTCTTAACCATGACGCTTTTTGCCGGCATCTCGCTGGTGCTGATTCTGAATACGTTTATTCATATCCGCGAACGGTTTACTCAGGAAAAGATCGCTCACCAACCGTTAAAAGTTGTCGCTAAAATTGCGGTGCATAATCGCCCATGGCTGCTGCTATCGCTGATTATTTTTACGTACTGGCTGTTGACTGCCATTAAAAATCAGACCACAGTTTACTATTTCAAGTACACCTTGCACGATCAAGGCTTGGTATCATGGGCCAATAGTTTTACTTTTTCTTCGCTAATCGGCGTTTTATTGATCCTGATCATTGCAGGCCGGTATGGGAATAAGCACACGATGCGTCTGGGTATGATCATTGGCTTAATCGGCCAGCTGGTCATGGCAGGTGGCGTTTATGCGCGGAACTTGTGGATTTTATTTCCTGGCATTTTGATTAACAGCGTTGGCCAAGGGATGATTGTCGGCTTAGTGTCGATTATGTTAGCCGACACCATTCGCTATGGTGTCACCCTCGGCGCTCAGGCGGAAGGCTTATTTGCCTCCAGCAACGATTTTGGCGTTAATCTGGGACTCGGCATCGGCGGCCTCATCACTGCCGGACTCTTCGACCTCACCGGATACGTGCCCAACACCAGTCAAAATGCTGCAACGCTTGGCATGATTAACCTGAATTATGTCTGGCTGCCGTTGCTGTTGTACGGCCTGTTGTTGCTTTTGATTCACTTTTATCCGGAAAAGCAGATGTTAGCTGCGATTGAAAAGCATCAGATTTAAGTCGCCAGCAATGATATGGGCTGATGTATTGCTAGGTCACATGCCAATACGTTTTTCCCGCATCGGCTCGCGCGCCATAACGCGTTCACCGGTGCAGAAGTCTGCGTTGTAAGGACCTTAAGCGCAATGGCCAAGACCGGGCCATCACGCTTAAGGCCACTTACACTCTGACTTCTAACCGCGCCGGCTCGCGCTTACAAAAAAGATTCAACGACTTCCCTAGAGGCAGTTGTTGAATCTTTTTTTCTCACTGAACATCCAGATCATTTTCATGAAGCCGAGCAATAACAGGCAAAATTAGCCCTAATGCCAACAAAATAACCGGCGTAATAATATTCAAGCCCATCTGGAACCACCATGTGCCGGGGTCATTAAGATAACTGATTTTCGGTAACATTCCCAACAAGCAGGCAAAGGCGGTGAAGAAGAAGCACCAACCGCCCACGAGCATGCCCAAGCGTTTATTTTTAACCAGCATATAGTCGGCCTGGAACTTTTCGAGATGTTGATTTAGCAAATAATACGCGAGGAAAACCCACAGATAGCGCAACGGCATGACCACAGAGTTCAAGTTAAGTAGCCACTTGTAAAGCTCGTTCATGTTGCCAATGCCAAACGCTGGAATAATGATCAGCAGACTTACCAGAATACCGGTCATCCAGTAACCATTAATCGGTGTGCCTTTGCGATTGATCCGCCGCAATTTTTTAGGAATAAAATGCGGATCGGCGTCACTCAACAGGATTTTCAGCGGCGCATCAATGGAAAATGCCAACGCGGAGATTGAGGCCAAGGCATTAGCGATTGAATACAAAATGACAAACAAACCGCCGACGTGATAATACTTGCCTAACATTGCAAACGCTGTGTATGGGCCATTCGCCATAAGATCGGTCGGAATGTGGTGGCTGTTAAACAACATCCCCATACCAAAAGACCCTAGCAACGCGCAAAAGGCAACCATGCCCGCCAGCACCAGCATGCCCAGCGGAAATTCCTTGGAGGCGTGCTTGGTATTGTTGACGTATGGCGATATCTTTTCCGCGCCGCCAACTGCAAAGACTAGCATGGAGATCGTCGTGAAGTAGTTGAGGTCAAATTTAGGCAAATAAGTATGAATGTCGCCCATATTCGGAGTCGCCACATGGACGCCTTTTACCATCAGCGGTGCGGTCACGGCTAGAATAATGAAAAGAATCGACATCAGAAACATCGCCGTGCCCGCCATGCTGCCAATGCGATTCAAGGTGGTAAGCCCGCGCGAAGACAACCAAAGGAAAAGTAAGAATAACGCCAGACAGATTAAGGAAACGGTCATGGACGAGACGGTGTTGACAAAATCACCGTTGCCTTTAAACAGCCAGCTCAAGGCAATCAAAATCGCTTGCGGCTTCTGGGCTAAATAAGGGATGTGCACGACCCAATAAGTCCACGCCGCATAGTACGCCAATCGCACACTGCCGGTTTCCTTGATCCAGGAACTAACGCCACCGGCTTGATCTTTAAACGTTGATCCCAGCTGCCCCACAATCAAAGCATAGGGCACAAAATAAATCAGCATAATCAGAATCCAGCTAGTGACAACGGAAAGGCCTTGTTGTGCATAGTTATTGAACACATTGCCAAGACCCCAAACCGATACGAACGCGATTAAGGCCACGTTATACCAGCGCAGTTGTTTCTTTGTGTCTGCCACAAACATCCCTCCAAACGGTATCCTGCTCGATTAGGAACAGTTACTCGCTTTTCAGTGTAACGGTTTGACCACCTCTCTTTCCCGTGAAATTGTATAGATAAGGATTAGATTTTTCTAAAAGGCCGGTTGCGGTTTCGTTATTTCATGCCGTATGGATACTCATTAACTGGAAGTATGAAGGTATAAAAAGACCGCCACTGTAACGCTGAGTGGCGGCCTTTTGTCATTTTTCTCTAGCTATCAGCCAAGACGGCTAATATTTTACTTAACAGCTTTGGCAACTGCTTCATGCACGGCTTGTTGCTCTGCTTGAATCAGATCGACGCGACTGGCAATAACGCTGGTGTCCATGGTGATTTCCCGCGTTAGGCCAGGTGTCGGTAGTTTTGGCTCGAAGAATTTCTTGAATTCATCAAGTCGTTGCGTGGTGCGGAAAATGCCGGCGATAACGGTGATGTAGGTGGTGAATTCCATGTCGCCGCCAACCGTTTTTTCAAGCCAAGCCCATTCGTTGCGAACCCAATCCCACGCTGCTTGTTCGCCGGCGTGGTTGCTCAAGACGCCGCGGAACCATGAGCGCAAATCTTGCGGCTTAATGGTGTCGGCATTTTCAAATTGATCCACAATTTTAGCGATTAACGCGGCATCCGGGGTGCTGGTTAACGCTGCAAGAATGTCGGCTTTGTAGCTTGAGTCGGTTGTCTGCTTATACGCTGTTAACAACTGATCGAACAAGGTGGCACTGCCGTAGTTTTTCACTTCATTTTGAAGGACAAACATCCGCACATCGGCCGGCAACTGAAGCAGGTGATCCTTATTTGCCGTAAATAGATCGTGACCTTGCGCAATGGCGTCTTTATTCTTAGCATACAACGCCATGCTTAGGACATAAGGACGGGTTAGTTGATCATCATTGGATTCGCCGGCTTTTGGTGTCCAGCCCAGGCGCTTGAACTGGTCGGCGCTGAGTTGGTTGAAGAAGGTTTTCAGCTGCGTTTCTTCGGCTGAATCCGGGTTGACGAATTGTTTCAAGTCATTGGCCACCCGATACAAGGCGTTGATGACGATGGCACTGTGACTCTGGGCAAACCGCGGCAGCAACGGCACAATGTCGGCATAAGCATTTTGCCGGCCCTCCGCCAATAACCGCAGATCTTGAAGCACCTGCCGCTGATCAATCGCATTGAGTTGGTCAAGATGCGCCAAAATATCGGCGAGTAAGGTGGCGTCGTATTTCACGATGAAATGCGAGTTATTGCCCACATTTACACGGAATGGTTGACCGCTTGCTTCGCGCAACTGGGTGTAATCGCCCAAGGTTACCTGCTTATCCGCAAAAATCTGCGGTGCGGCAGCATAATTGCTATTGAGCGGAATCTGCCATTGCCGACCTGCATCTTTGCCTGCACCAATGAAGAATTGTTGCTGGGACAAAGTCAGTTTGCCATCAACCACCGCTGCTGTCACCACTGGATAGCCTGGTTGTTCCAGCCATGACTGCATGATGGTGCCGACATCCAACTTAGCCGCTTTGCCCAAAGCCGCCCACAAATCAGCACCGGCAGCATTACCAAAGTGATGAGCCTCAAAGTATTCCTTCAAACCGGCCCGCAACGCATCATCACCAATTAAGGAACGTACCATGACCAGCATCCGCGCACCTTTTGCATACACAATCGCGCTGTCAAAAAGCGAATCGATTTCAGCCGGATCTTCTACTTGAACATGAACTGACTGAACCCCATCCGTTGCATCACGTTGCAACGCCATTGGTACTTCCAGTGTCTGGAATGTTTTCCAAATATGCCAGTCCGGTTGCAAGGCATCAACCGCAACATATTCCATCATGTTGGCAAAACTTTCATTCAACCACAGATCGTCCCACCACTTCATCGTCACCAAATCACCAAACCATTGATGCGCCAGTTCATGCGCAATAACGGTAGCAACCCGCTGCTTGGTTTCCAGCGAGGTATTGTCCGGATCCAGCGTCAGCAACGCTTCCCGATAAGTGACAAGCCCCCAGTTTTCCATCGCGCCAGCCGAAAAGTCCGGCAACGCCAACTGCCAGGAATGCGGGAGCGGATAAGGGGTCTGGTAAAAGTCTTCGTAAAATTCAATCGAGCGCTTGGCAATGTCTAACGCGAAGTCAAGCTCATTAGGTTGATGTGCTTTGGTAGCAAAAACCCCGATTTTAACGCCGCTCTTGGTGGTTGTCTGCTTATTTTGCAATTCACCAAATGCAAAGGCGATCAGGTAAGTCGACATCCGAACCGTGGTGTCAAAATAATGAACGCCATTTTCTTCACGAACTTCCGGCATGTTACTGATAATCGTTTCACCGGGATGTTCATCAAATTTAATTGCTAAATCAAACGTCGCCTTGGCTTCAGGCTCGTCTACACTAGGGAATGCCTGACGTGCAGCCGTTGTTTCAAACTGGGTCCCGATAATCTGCTTCTTAACCCCGTCCACTTCATAATAAGAAGGATAAATACCCATCATGGTGTCCGTCAACGGTGCGGTATACGTCAGTGTCAACGTCACCTTGCCAGCTTGCGGCAAAGTAATCCGCACCGCTTCGGCAGGATCATCCACCGTAAACGGAACATCCTTGCCGTCAGCCTGAACCGCACTGACCGTCAAATACTTCTGATGAACCGCAATTTCGGTTTGCTTGGCATCACCGGTAATCGTCGTCTTCCCGGAAATCTTCTTCGTCTCCCGGTTAATATCCAAGTAAAGATCGTAATGTTCCGGTTGAAACAACTGATAAAAATGCATTGCTACAGTCATGCACCAATTCCTCCTTGTGTGTGAGCGCGAGCCGGCGCGGTTAGGGACCGGAGCGCGTGCTGATGAAACGCGCACCGAAGCAGTTAATCCCCTACACCGGCAAACGCGTGATGATAACGTTAATCACGCTTATTATACGCCAAGTGGCCCACCGCTTGTAGCAGAAAGTCACACGCTCAAGCCGCCTGCATGCGGCAACCATTTTCAACTGTTTACCAATCGCCGCCGCGCCAAAAGAAAGCTAATGATCATCAAAAACGCCGCAACCCCTAGTTGTAACCAATTATCGCTTAACGGTCGCTGACGCATTAAGGTCAACAAGTTTAACGCCCCTAATTGATTGCTACCAATACAAAGCGCAAAGTAGACGGTCGGAATTAAATACGCCACCGCAAGTGACTGAGAGCAACAGTAACTACCAAGCGTGATGCTCCCGATAAATAAACTCTTAACCAGCGCATTGCCCAACAGAACGCCAGCAGCCAATGTCGTTCCCTGAATCTGATATAGACCAAGCAGCGTAACGTTCAGCACCGCCAACACGCCAAAATACCAAGCAAATCGCACCGCGTAAACCGTCCACAATTGGATCGATTTACTATTGATAACTGCCGCTACCCCTGTTGTTTGCTCCGGTAAAAATAAGCTGCCAAAACAAAAGATCGCTAGCAACGGCATCCACAACTCAGTCGGCATCGCAGCTTGTGCCAGACTCTGCGGTGTCAGCGTAAAAACAATCGGAATGAGCCCCCAGCCAAGTACCGCAATGAGGCTGGTTTTCAAGACGTTGATTTTAATTTCTAATCGAACGAAGCGACCTAAACTTGAGTGCATGTAGTTTACCTCCCCGTTGTGCAGCCAAGATCCAAGCAGTTAACGCCATCAGTCCAAGCGCCAACAAAGCGTATCCGAGCCGATTTTGCAACAGCTGGTTTAGATGGGCATAGTAATACGCGCCATTGTGCAGCGAATTATGCCGCGGGATCAATAACCATCCGTAGTTACCACTCACCCGGCGAGCACCCGCCATCATCGTTACCAACCACCAGCCAATTTGAATACCAAAGCCAATAAAATTGCCAAAAATCGCCGCACTTAAATAGCCAACCGCACTGCTGACCATGAGCGTTGGTAACACCCAGATAAAGGCCATTTTCACAATCGCGGTATAATCCAACGACATCCCTTGGTATAAAACGGCGACCTGCATCGTTAGCGCAATAGCGATCGCAATCACTGGCGCAAATAAACTTCCTAAACTCGCAACATACCGCGTCAATAATAAACGCGACGTGGTCATCGCCTTGGTTTGAATCACCGCCAACGCATGATGCCGGCGATCGGCAGTACAAAAAGCAATGGCCACAATTGTCGGTAAAATGCCCATCATGATTCCGGCAATATCCGCAAACAATCTCGCAAACGCTCCGGTGACCCGATCCTGCTGCCGAATGAGCTGCTGATCCGCGACGACCTCGGCTTTCGTCATCCGGCGATAAGCAAAATTCTGAATATTTTGTGAACTGTACGCAGACTGTCCACCCAAGAGCCGGTCAACCTTTGCCAACGTTTTAACCAAGGGTGCGCGCGTGTCTGCACCCTCCGCCTCAGTCATCAACTGGCGAACTTTTGCCTGGTCTGCCGCGCGTAACGTCACTTGTTTTGCAAACCCCAACGGATAAGTCGTATACAAATTATGCCGATAATCGTAGTGCAACTGATCCAGACTGTTTGTCTTGAGCGTCTGATAATCGGTCGCCGTAATATTTTCGTAGCTCGCTGGTGATTTCGGCAGGGTGGTTAAGTTTCGTGAAAGTAATGGCCAGACATTCATCACGATAAATGCCACGACTAAAAATGTGTAAATAACAAACGTTAAACTTCGCGTCTGCCGCTTAAATTCCATCCAAAGTAGCTTCACAATGACACCTCCTCACACACTGCTTACCGTCTTCACCAACGCTTGATGATGCTGAGTTTGTAAATACAGATACGCCTCCTCCAACGTTGGCGCAACCGATTGCCAAGTTGCCAACGGAGTACGAGCTAAAAAGCGTACCCGAATATGCTGCCCGTGCGCTGTTTGTTCACTAATCTGGTACTGCGTCTTAAACTGTTTAAGCTGCGCCACCGGTAAGTCACCGACAAAAACATGCCCCGCAGCCGCATCAATAAGCTCGTCAGTGGTCCCATTGAAAACCAGTCGCCCATGATCAAGGATGCCAATACGATTAGTCGTTGCCTCAACATCGGAAACAATATGGGTAGACAAGAGTACCAAACGCTCATTAGCAAAATCTGCCAACAAATTCCGAAATCGTATCCGTTCTTCCGGGTCCAGTCCCGCGGTGGGTTCATCAACAATCAAAACCCGTGGCTCATTCACGAGCGCCTGCGCAATGCCTAACCGTTGCAACATGCCGCCAGACAACGCCTTGACTTTCGTTTTCGCCTGAGCTGTCAAATGAACAGCTGCCAGTAACCGCTCAATTCGCCGCTTCTGCTCGCGAGCCGGCACCTCAGCTAAGATTGCCAAATAGGTCATTGCGTCAATAACTTTCATGGTTGGATAAAACCCGAACTGTTGCGGCAGATACCCAATTTTGCGCCGGATACTGCGCGCATCTTTAAGTGGTGTGCCATCCACCAACACCTTACCGGAAGTAGGTTGCTCAAGTGTTGTCAAAATCTTCATCAACGTGGATTTACCGGCACCGTTTTTCCCCAATAATCCATACATTCCTGACTGGATATTCAACGAAACGTGATCCAAAGCCGGCTGTTGTCGCCCACGATAATGCTTCACTAACTGCTCAATCTGAATCGTTGTCATCAAAAAAAGCCTCCTTATCCATGAAGCGAGCCAGTTTTGTTCAAAACCGCGCTGTGAGAACCGGCGTGCAGCAAAGGCACCCGCTTTTTCCCACCTGCAATTTCTAAATTGGCAGACGCATCATGTTGATAAGCAGACTGTAACAAGTAAATGACAATTTTCTGACAACTCAGCCAATTTACCTAAAATCGGATCAATCAGTCGAGCTGGAAGCAGGCGTTAAATAACCAAATTCGGCAATGGTGCTGACGCCTTGGGTATCTGGTTGATTGGCAATTGTAAAATGACCCCGATGCGCCGCGCATAATTGCGTACAGATGTACATACCGACCCCGAGATGTTGGGCTTGACGATCACTGGAAAAATACGGCAACTTGGCTTTAGCTTGTTCACCCGGCGTCAACGGCGGACCATCATTATCAACTTTTATCGTCAACCCATTTGCCGTTGCGGTTAAGTGAATCGCCACCTGCTCAGCGGCAAACCGACAAGCATTGGTCAGTTGATTATCGAAAACTTCAAGTACCACATCCGGTGCAATTGCAAGCGACTCGTTTGTTGTCAGCTGGTTCTCGACCTTCCAAGTAACCGTTTTGGTAGCCGGAACAAGTTTGCTGGCTTCTTCTTTAAGTTGTTGTTCCAAGGCGGCCGGCGTCATCGCCTCACCGGTTAGCTGACGGTTTTGAAGCGCGGAAAGATGACTCATCGTTTGGATAAAAGCCGTCATCCGATCCAACTGCTGGTGCATCTCAGCCAAGAGTGCCCGATCCGGCTGCTCATCCTTATCCGCCATGGTCAAAAGTTCCAGGTTGCCTTGCAAAACCGTCAATGGCGTTCGCAGGTCATGGGCAAAAGCCGCATTCACCTGTTTTTGATCCTCAACCAACTGCCATGCTTCTTCAAGTGCTTGGCGAAGGGCTTGGCGCATCGCTTCAAATGCGCCCACCAATTGCCCCAGTTCGTCGGTTGTCTTGGCATGCAGTTCAAAATCCAGATCCTGAGCCTGAATATGTGCCACCCCCGCCTTTAACTGGGCTAACGGCGGTGCAAACTTAAGCCGATAAACCATCCGCGCCATCACATTCATAACCGCATATAAAACGGCGAAGCTACCAATAATCGCTCCGCCAAAATACAAACCGACACCGCCTAAAAACCAGTGAGTCGCTAAAGCCGTCGTTAAGTGAAACATCAGGAGATGCCAGACTTGTAAAAATAGCAACATCATGATGCCGGCGACAATCGTTCCCAGCAGAATCATCTGTAAAAGTGCTTTTTTAATCGATAGCTTCATAAAGTGTGCTTTTAATTTTGCCATTTATATCCCACTCCCCAAACCGTTACGATGGGCGATGTTACCTGACAGGCATCAAAGAGCTTGCGAATGCGGCGAATGTGCTCGGTGATCACCCGCTCATCCCCTTGCGCATCGTAGCCCCAAATCTTTTCATACAACTGCTCGCGGCTAAACACCTGCCCCGGATTCAGGCTCAGCCATTCAATCAGCTGATATTGCTTATTTTCAAGTTTTAGGCAAGTCGTATCCACCGAGACCTGATGCGCATGATAATCAATCATGATCCGCCCAAAAACGGCAATCTGCGCCTGTTTGTCCGGCTGATGGGCTCGTCTGACATGTGCCTTGATGCGTGCACCTAATTCCGTCAGACTAAACGGCTTGGTCACATAATCATCACCGCCTGCGCCTAACCCCCGCACCTTATCCTGATCGGTAATACGTGCGGTTAAAAAGATAATGGGGACAGAAGTGATCGCACGAATTCGACTGGTTAAAGTAAAGCCATCAATATCCGGTAAATTAACATCCAGCAAAATCAAGTCGGGCTGCTGCGCCAATTGACTCAAGGCTGCTTGCCCCGCATCTGCTGTCAGTAATCGAAACTCCGGTAGCCGCCACGCAAAGTATCGCTTTAACATTGCCAAAATAGCAGCATCATCATCCACCGCCAGTACCTTCGTCTGCATGCCTTCACCCTCCATTGCCCCAAGCCTATTAGCTCCGCACTTATATCGATTATGATTCATTGCAAAATAAGTGTTTCCTAATTCAACTCTACCTGTTGCCGCAACCGCTTGCAACAAGGCGTCTGCTGGGTGATATTAAAAAATTAAAAAAAAGCACTGCCAGCAGCTGGCAGTGCTCATGAACTAACATTAAATTCCACTCTAAACACGGCCAGATTAATACCGAATCCGGAAAGTTTTAGGCGCCACTCGGTAAATCACCGCGGTACCGATCCCGACATAAAGCAGCGTCACCGTACCAATGAGAATCGCATAGCCATAGCCGTAAAAATGAATCTGCGTAAAAAGCCACGCCACCCAATACATTCCCCATGACAAGAAGCGATACAGCGGCGAGACAACATCCATATCATCCGTAAATGGCTGCATCAGATAATAAATAAAGAGATCATGAAACGAAAAGAACAACACCAAACCACAGATCTCCAGCAACAACACCAGATAAAAGTTAACCTGATCTGCTACCGGCCCGATTAACTGCAGTGCAAAAATCAGCAGGAAAACCGTGAACCCAGTCACTGCATTGTACTGAACAATGTGCCAAAACCGATAAAAGAATCCGGCTAAAATGGTCTTGGGCTGGCGGTAAAAAGGATAATACAACATTGCCGCGTCACAATTAACAAATAACAACTGAACGATTTGGCCACCCAGCGAGGTTAAATACATCAAAAAGAAAATACCACCATAAATCGGCGTCAGATCGCCTAAATTATGGACAGCCAAAAGTTTCAATGCGATCAAAAGCCCACCGCCAAGTCCAATAACCCACAGCAGACGGGTCCGCAACTTTTTCCATAGCTGGCGACGATAACGGGCAAACAACAAGGCATTGAGATAATTACTGCCGGAACGGTTTTCAGACTTGAGGGCCACAGTGGTATCCAGTGTCAGTTTCTTTTGCATCGCGGTTCCTGCCGCTAGAAGTTGCTGCTTTTTGGCTGAAGCAACAAGATTTAACGCCCGCACTGCAGACTGAATGGAGGCCATGATTAACGAATTATCATTCGAAAAACGGTAAATGTACCACCCAATCAGCACCACACTAGCCCATGCAATCAGAAAGCCCAGCGGCGAAAAAACGCCAAACGTAAAGGCGGCTAATTTTCCGGTTACTACTAAGCCAATGGGTAGCCCCAGCAAACTCAGCCAATACCCAATCTGCACCAGCAATCCCAGCCGCCAGTGTGCCCACAGCAGCCGCGGAATGAAACTCGGCCATAACCACCCCAAAATGGCAATCGGCAGTCCAACCAAAAACAGCCACATATGCTGCGTCAACAAGGCGAGCGCAAACATAGGCAGTAGTGGCCCAAGTACAACGCCGCTGATTTGATCCATCAGCATCAACCCGCGCACCAGTGCCGGTCGATCCAAGGCAAAATAATCACCTAGTTTAACCGACTTGAGGCTCAGCGGCAGATTGCGAAATACCAAGCCGCGAAACATGAGAAAACCCACCAGATAAACCAGTACTGCGATCATGACGCGCAGTGAAAGATCGGTTGCCAGTGGATGCACATAATCGTGATACGCACTACCAACCAAAAACGCTAGCCCGATCAGCAAAAGCGTTGTCACCGGTTTTAGCAAAATCGTGAAAAAGTTAACCGCAATTGCCATGATCGTTTTCAAAGCACTTGGCCGGTACCATTTTGTCGGAATCTTTTTACCCAGAAACGGAATTCGCCGCAAGAAGTAAATGAACCCATTCACCATCGTCGTTGTATTGACCTGCGCCTGAAACCAGTAATATCGCCAAGCATCACGCATCTGCCTGCACCTCATCACTTAAACGCGCAATCACAGCCTCTTCAAATTCCTGACTGTGAATATCCAGACCTTCCAGTTCGCTCAGCTTTTTATCATGCAGCAACACCACCGCGTCACAAATGGCCTGTGCTAACTGCATAATATGGGTCGAGAAAACAACTACCGAGTCGGCCTTCATCGCGACAATCATCTGTTGCATTTCATGAGCCGCCACCACATCCACCGTCGTCAGCGGCTCGTCTAACAGTAACACGGGCGGCTTAAGCATCAGCGACACCACAATCTGCAACTTATTGCGCATCCCCTCGGAATAATCGCGCAACAACTTATTGGCATCTGCCTGCGACAACCCCGCCAATGAAAAGAAATCCGCCGCTTTAACGCTCGTGTGGGTTTGCTCAAGGCGCTGCCGATTAATCGCTATAAAATAATCCACAAACTCCACCCCGGTCATAAACGCCGGCAAATGCGGTTGGGTATAAACCATGCCCACCGATGTATCCGCATAATCCGTGATCAATCCTTGACCATCATCGGCATCAATTGCGATCGTGCCATGATCATGCGGCAAGTTACGCACAATCATGTTAAATAAAGTCGACTTTCCCGAACCGTTGCGCCCTAGCAAGCCATAGATTTTTCCTTGTTTAAACGTATAGTTAGCATCTTTAAACAAAACCTGCTGATCAAACGCCTTATCCAAATGTGCAATTTCCAGTTGTTTCATGGGCTCACCTTCTTAGCAATCCAAAGATTTTTTCTAAGTATAGCAGACCATTTTTGCCTATACCGCTTAAATGGCAAAACTAATTTAAAAAACGGATGTAATTTTGCTTAAGGTAGCTGCCAAGGCTAATGCCGTTTGGGCCATTCAAACCAGCGACGTTTGGACTGGGTTGCTTCCTCTGCAGGCGGCTCCAGGCCATGTTGCCGTTCATAAGTGCGGACAGCCTGATAAAGATCCTGCCGACCAATAATCAACAACGCATTATAAGCTAAGCCGTGATAAACAATTGATCGCAACCTTTGATAATCCGTTGACGAAATCGGAAGCGTGATGTCAGCCAGCACTTGCTTCAATTGATTTTCACTCTTCACTCGATAATGCGTCATCACCGCGGAAATAACGTTGCCGCTGATGAGAAACACAATGCTGATCAGCGTTAGCAACTCGCGAATCGCCGCGATCATTTTCGGACCAAACAAACTAGCCGTCAGTGTCGGCGATAAATCAAGTCCTTGACTGATCTGATGCGCAATGCCTGCCATCGCCGTATTGCCAAACTCCGCCAGTAGAAAAATGATCACCGTGCTCGTCGCATTAATCGCAGGAATATAATTCGTCAACACCCGCAACTGATAATTCGGCACCATCACAATCATCACCGCAGAAATCGTGATGCTCAACAGCAGATAATAAAGAATATAATCGCGAAAAGCACTGAAGTCAGGCATGATTCCGGTTATATTCAGGCCAATCAACAAAGCCAACGGGGCAAACAGCTGCAAACTCACAAAGGTTCGAATTAAGTGCGTGGCAAATGCCTGAATGGCGCCAATAATATACACCGTGATGAGCACCATCAACGCTAGTGTCCAGCCAATCGTCACCACAAAATCGCTGACCCGCACAAATCCCAGCCCATCTAAAATCAGCCCTGACAGCATACTCAAGACATAACTATAAACGGCCAACCCGCGAAAATGACGCGCCTGATCGGCAAAAACGCGCCGCTTCAACAAATCTAGCCGGTTCTTCGGATCAGAAACAATCATAAACTGCAGCGTCTCAATCTGATGCCACAAGTGCCGCACCTCACGAAAAGGCGGCAACCGTACCATTCGAATCCAAAGCAGACTTAAAAAGGCCCCGATTGCGATGATGACCAGTTTAAGCCAGAGTTTTGCAGCTTGATCAAGGCCACCTAGGGCAAGCCATAGGTAGAAAAAGGTTAGGGTTGGGATGAGAAGGCGATAAATTCGTTTGCACATAATCTTACTAATATAAATGACGGGAGCGTGCCTTGTTGGCCTCAATAAACATTTATAGATTTCCTTTCGTATTAACGCATCACCGTACATATTGCCGCTATTAGCCAATGCCACATCAAAGCATTTCACACAAGATGACAATTAGTGAGCATTCACGAATAGTTGGTAATCTTTGTCCAATCAGTCCGAAATATATGAGCAGCTTCCGCTTAATTATCCTGTTCACGCGACTCCGGCCATTATGCTGAACTTCACCTTTATTTAAACACGCCTAAAAGATCCTAGACATGTATCAATGATGCGTTAGTTTATTATGCCATGAAGCATTGATAACACCAGTATTTAAGCTCGTAACATTATTGTTTGACGTAACTTGGTACGCCAAATCAAAGGTTCATCTTGGTCTTCACCAAGTCTTTAAACTGTCCAAAAGTTTCAAACCCGCTCAACGTATTTACCATCTTTTCATCACCAAACATTGTAATAAGCGCATCATATAGACGCATGAAGCGATGTTGATCACGCTGACTAATTGCCGTCAGGATCACCAGCCGAACATGATGCGTTCCCCATGAAATCGGATCTTTTGCTAACCCGATGCTAAAAGTCGTTTGCTTGGCCTCCATATAAACCGAGTGTGGAATCGCCACCTCACCAAACGCTGTACTGGCTGCTGCTTCACGTTCAAAGACATGCGCACGGAAACTTGTTGGCACTAACCCCTGTCTTTCAAGCCTTGTACACATCTCGGCAATTACTTCATGTTGTTGCATCGAGGAAGAAAACCGGAAAAATGAGTTTTCATCGAAATAAATATCAAAATATTGATCCAGAAAATCACGTTGGTTTCGAGCTTGTTGCTGCTCAATCACATCCATGATATGCCGCTTTTCTCTGGCCGTCATAAAGGGTGAAATCGTAACCGTTTGATACGCTGACGTTATCGGCTGCGGCGCCGTTGTAATTAACAGTTCGGCATCATATTTTCCAATCTCGGAAAAGTCATTGACAGTTGCCACAATATTAAGATCCCTGCCGAACTGTGAAGATAGATTCTGATAGAGCTGCTCGCTGAGTCGTGTGTAATGCGGCGTAAAGATCACCGTTTGAATCTTCTCCGCCAGCTGTTTTTGACGATCAAGTTCAGCACCTAGATGTAAGGCGAGATAAGCACGTTCGCCTGCAGAAATTGATATTCTCAGCGCCTTGTTTAAACAATTGCTGACAAACAATGCCAATTCAAAGACAACCGGAAATTCTTCTTGCAGGGTATCGGTTAACGGACTGTTTAATCCGGAGCCTTGCATCGCCCGAGAGTACATTTTCTTGAGATGCAAACCAAATGGTAAAGTGAACCATTCATTTTTTAGTTCAATACCAAACACGCGCTTAACTTCTGAAAACACAACCTGCATGGCATCGCTTATTTGCTGTCCAACAACGTCTTGCAACTTTTCGCGTGGCCTGAACGGTAAGCGATCCATATTTGCATGGAAGAGCATGTGAATTTCTTCGCGCTCATGCTTATTTAATGACACCGAAAAAACTTGCTCTAAGCGGCCAATAATGCGCGTGATTACGGTGGCATCCTCTTTATCTAGCCAAGTACTATATGATTCACGGGATACCAGTGTTTGGTGATGCTGAATTGACTGAATCATGATAAGCAAGTGCAACATTAAATTTAACAGCGCATCATCATTAAGGCTTAAACGTGACTGGACTAATGCTTCTTTGATAATCTTTTCGAGTTGCTCGACATCTGCTTGATTGAAATTTTGAGTGAGCAATGAGCGGTCAATAAAATGATGCGGTGCTTCTTCCATCATCAAGCGCGCCACCAATCGCCGTTTATTCTTCTCAGTTCCTTCTACCTGAAGGTGATGACGCCGAACGACCATCTTAACATCTGACGGTGCAAACATTTGATTCATCTTAGCAATATCTGCCTTTAGGGTGGCATAACTGATAAAAAGTTGTTCGGCCAGATCGAAAACATCTAACGGTGCGTGGTGAATCAGGATTTGGCGAATAAGATAAAAAGCGCGATCCCGAAAAGTCTGCGGTATTTGTTGTGTTGCCGCACTTTTGGCTAAAGCATCTTGCGCGGCTGGTTGCATTGCCAGATATCCTTGTCGCGATGAGGTGATCAAGGCCACTTCATTCATGCAATTAAGCTGGGCGACATAATTTTTAACGGTTCGAATAGAGCATCCTAACTGTTCAGACAATTGTTTAGCCGTCAGTGGTTGACTTGACTCACATAACAACAAGAGTAGTTGCCGTTGTTTCCCCTGTATCATCATCTTTTCCCCCAATTTTTGTTCCTAATGACGTGACACATTTCAACCCACTGGCAAGTTGGCCTTTTAAGCTAAGAAATTGCACCTTAACTAGGCAATATCCCAGTTGAGCCACTTCCTTAGAATCCTCGATAATGATGGCAAAAGAAAGGAAGTGCCAATAATGAAAGCGGTTAATATTATGTTATGTTGCGGAGCCGGAATGTCAAGCGGTTTTCTTGCGCAACGGACGCGTAAAGCAGCCAAAAAAATGAACCGACCGATCCGCATTGAGGCGAAAAGCGAAAGTGAGGTCAGTCAATACTTTCAAGATATTGATATTCTCTTGCTTGGCCCGCATTATGCATCACTTAAGCCTGAACTGGCTGCACAAGCCAAACCTTTTAACGTTATTGTCGATGTCATTCCTGAAGATATTTACGGAAATCTTGACGGCGAACGACTCTTAACTTTTGCGGACAGTTTATCCGCGTAAGTATGCGCTTTGGAGGAAAACCATGAAAACTTTTATGAACTGGCTCGCCAATAGCTTTGCCCCAAAAGCAAAGAAGTTTACTCAGCTGCCAGCAATTGCCGCACTCTCTAGTGCCATGCAGAATCTTATCCCGTTTATTCTGACCGGCTCGGTTGTCTTCTTCTACAACGTCTTTCGATCTTACCTCCCTCAACTGCCTGATCTCACCAATATCTCGAATTACTCATTTGGCATGATTGGGTTAATCGCTGCCTTCATGGTCGGACAACAGTTTATGGAAAAGTTTCGCCATCCTCAATACGCTGTCACCGCTGGCATCGTCGCAGTTTGCGTGTTAATGATGACGCTACATCCAGTCGGCGCTAAACAAGGCGTCTATGACATGGGGAGAGTCGGTCCCACCGGTATTCTGATTGGTGTGCTCTTCGGTGTCATCGTTGGCGTACTTTTCCATTATTACAGCAAACTCAACTTGCTAAAGAACAGTACAATGCCTGACTTCGTTGTGAACTGGATCAACAATATCATTCCGATTTTTTTCACGCTGGCCCTATTTGCAACCCTCATCTTTGCCCTTAAAGTGGATATCTTCCAAGTTATTTTGAATCTTTTTGAACCCATTCAAAGTTTTGGTCAATCTCTGCCGGGACTGATTCTCCTTGTTTTAATTCCTGCGTTCTTCTACTCGATGGGAATTTCAACTTGGCTATGGACTGCGATTCAGAATCCAATATTTATTGCCGGCATTGCCGCTAATGCACTGGCAGTCAAACACGGTGGCGCTGCGGCTAATATTGTAACCAATGAAACCGTATATAGTCTTGGTCTCATCATGATGGGCGGAACCGGTGCGACCTTAACCTTGAATCTACTCATGTGCTTTTCAAAGAGTCAAAAGCTTCGAACGGTTGGCCGAATTTGTATCGGACCTTCCCTTTTCAACATCAATGAGCCGATTGTTTTCAGCACACCGGTCGTCATGAATCCTATCTTGATGATTCCTATGTGGCTAAACTCCATTGTCGGCTGCTGTGTAATCTGGGTCGCGATGCAAGGCGGCTTATTAAAAATTCCCGCTAGTTTAATGCAGGTTGCCCAGATTCCCGCCCCGATCTCAAGCGTTCTAATTTTGCAGGATTTCCGCGCAATTCTTTGGTACGTCTTACTGTTCATCATCTATCTCGCCACTTGGTACCCGTTTTTCAAAGTTTACGAACGGGAAGTCCTACGCGAAGAGCAGCCGTTAGAACCAGCAGTTTAACTTAATCGTTAGTAACCATTTCATATGACAGACACCCTGTCATCTACACGAGGAGATGCTTGTTATGTCCCAGTCAGACAGACCAGAAAACCCGTTAGTTCCTGTTGCCATGCAAATTATTATCCACGCCGGTAACGCCCGCAATCACGGCCTTGAAGCCATTCGACAGGCTAAGCACCATCATTCAGACGCTGTAAGTTCAGCGCTTGCTGCAGCCAAAAAGGATTTAATCCTTGCCCACCAAGCGCAAACCGAAGTCATTCAAAAAGAAGCTTGCGGTTATCAATACGAACCATCATTGCTATTTACTCACGCTCAAGACCACTTAATGACCATTTCAAGTGAATTAGTGATGATTCAGGCTATGATTGAACTTTTTGAACAACCTGATGCTAAACCAGCTCAAGAAGCCCAACAATCCCAACCAGCCAAGGAGGTTAACTAAATGACAGATCATTTTCCGAAAGACTTTTTATGGGGTGCTTCAACAAGTGCCTATCAAGTAGAAGGCGCCGCCACCACACATGGTAAAGGACAATCGCAACAAGACATTATCAATGATGAACGCGCAAAACAATTCGGATTTGCAGATACAAGCATCACTAGCGATCACTACCATCACTTTAAAGAAGATATTCGTTTATTTAAAGAAATGGGATTCACTAGCTACCGTTTTTCCATTGCTTGGTCCAGAATTTTTCCAAATGGTGATCATCAAGTGAATGAAGAAGGGCTCGATTTTTACCGTCAACTCATTCGTGAACTGAAAGCCAACGATATCGAACCCATCCCGACCCTTTATCACTATGATCTACCTTGGGCGCTCGTTGAGAAGTATAACGGCTGGCTATCGCGGGACGTGGTGCAGGATTTTAGTGATTACGCAAAGTTCGTGGTTAACGCGTTTAAAGACGATGTGAAATACTGGATCACTATTAATGAACAAAGCATCATTGTCCAATACTGGACGCAAAAATGTTACGTCCCCAAACAATATCAAGATCAAAATCAGTTACGCTATCAGATTAATCACCATATGAATCTTGCCCAAGCCGAAGCCGTTAAACACATTCACGCGGCAGGCGGCTTGGCTGGACCGGCATTAGGCTATGCGCCGGTTTATGCACGTACGTCTAAACCTGAAGATCAAATAGCAGCACTCAACGCAAACGATTTAAGAAATTTCTACTATCTCGATGTGTATTTCCGCGGCTACTACAATGTGGCGGCACTCAATTATCTGAAGCAGCATCACCTTGCCCCTGAGATTGCTGTAGGTGATGAAGACAGATTCAAGGAAAACCTCTCTGACTTTTTAGCCATCAATTATTATGATAGCCAGTGTGCTCACGCCTGTCCTCCCGATGCTGAGCATGCATGGTCAGGTTATAACCTAACCGGAAAAAAAGGCGACATGTCAGGATTCGAAACCCACCCTGATTTTTACCAGATGTGTCCTAATCCTGAATTGCGCACTACTGACTGGGATTGGGCAATTGATCCAATCGGGTTGGAGTTTGTCTATCGTGATCTTTATACACGCTACCACATGCCATTTATGGTCACTGAAAATGGCCTCGGCGCATATGACGAGTTAACAGCAGATGAGCAAGTTCACGACACCTACCGCATTGACTATCTGCGTGATCACATCGCTGCCACCCAGCGAGCAATGTCGATGGGAGTTGAGGTATTAGGGTATATGCCATGGTCCGCGCTTGATTTGCTTTCTACCAGCAATGGCTACAAAAAACGCTATGGACTTATTTACGTCGATCGAACTGATGCTGATCCCAAAGACTGCCGCCGAATTAAGAAAGATTCGTTTCATTGGTATAAGAAAGTGATCGCTTCTAATGGCGCGGATCTGCGTTGATGACTGCGATTAAACACCAACTCGTTGCTAGCATCGGTGCTGCCATTGTCGGTATTGGCGTGGGCATCTGCATCACAACCGAACTCGTTGCCGATGCCTTGGGCGCACTATGGGAAGGTCTTGCAACCAGATTACCCATCTCGGTTGGGCAAGCCTCTCTGGTCGTCACGGTCGTCTGCGTCATCATGGTTTTGTTAATCAATCCCAGGCACCTGGGACTAGGAACCCTTTTGAATCCCCTCGTCACAAGTTTGACAACAGACTTCATCATTTTGCGGATTCCGACTAGTGACAACCCTGTCGTTAAAATGATCCTTTTAGTGATTGGCATTCTACTTATCGCTATCGGTTCAGGAATTGCTGCCGCGGCAAATCGTAGCAAAGAAGGTTATATCGCATTAAACCTGGCACTGGCAGAAAAATTTTCCGGCGACATTGCCCAAACCCGGTTTTTAATGGATCTGATTTGCTTTGTCGGTGGGATGATCCTCGGGGGAAAAATCATGATTGGCCCCGTTATCGGTATTCTTATGATTGGCTTTGTTTTTAAGCAAACATTGCGATTTTGTGAGCCAATCTTTCAAGCAACACTGGATTAGCTTCAAATAGGCAAAAGTCATCGTTTTTCGTGACTTTTGCCTATTTTTCATATGTTGATTTGTCGTTTTAAAGTGAACAGACACTGAACACTACAGAGGCAAAAGCGACAACATTTGGCTTTTGATGATAAGCTGTTTAGTAAGATGTTGATGAGGTAGCTGTCACCGATAAATCAGTTTTTAAGAAGCTGTTCCAGTCGTTTATTTTCTTGGATAACGAGGCGAATTCATGACAATCGAAACCATCCTTTTCTTACTAGGCATGAGTCTACTGGCCGGCATTCTCAACGGTATTGTCGGGATGGCGGCACTCACGCTTTATCCGGTGCTATTGTCAGTTGGCGTGGCGCCGATTACCGCTAACGCTACCAATACAATTGGACTTTTATTTAGCGGCTCATCTGCGGTTGCCGCTTCTCGCCACGAACTAAAAGGTCACTGGCATCAGGCGCTTGTCATTACGTTGCTTAATACCATTGGCGGCGTTTTTGGAGCCCTTATTTTGATTCATAGTTCCAATGCGGGATTCAAACGAGTCGTCCCGTTTATCATTTTTTTGGCTGGCGTCTTGATTCTAATGCCACCCAAACCCGCAAGCAGTAACAGTTCTACGCATCAGCACTTGCGGTGGTTGGGCTATGTGCTGGTGATGTTAGTCGGTATTTACGTTGGCTATTTTGGTGCCGGTGCCGGATTGCTGATGGTGGCCGTACTTTCGCGACTTGTTGAAGGCCCTTATGCCACCTACAATGCCATGCGCAATCTTGCCTCGCTTGTGAATAACTTGGTGACATCCATCATGTTTATCTTCTCCATGCCAATTGCTTGGGGTGTCCTCATCCCGGTCTGCATCGGTTTATTTGCAGGTGGTTTTCTCGGACCGGTCATTGTTCGCTTGATCCCATCTCGCATTATTAAAACTGCAGTCGGCATCTTTGCACTTGGGCTTGCGGTTTTCCTGTTCTATCAGGCGTATTTATAGCATAAAAAGCATCGTTGGAGACCACTCAAAAATCCCAACGATGCTTTTTAATGTTCATCTTCAATATGTCCAATCAGGCGGTCGCTTTTTGTCGTGCTTGATAAGCCTCGCCCCAAGTTGCCATCGCTTGAATCACTGGTGCCAGTGTCTGCCCGAATTCTGTTAGTCCGTATTCTGTGGCTCGTCCATCGGCATCACCTGGCTTTTTAGTAATGACATGATCCGCTTCTAACTGCGCCAATTGTAATGCCAACATTCGTTCAGTTACTGATGGGATGGCTTTATTAAGCGTACTGAACCGTGTCGCGTCGCCCTGAAAAAGATGGTATAGGATCACACTTTTCCATTTACCTGAAATAATGTCAACTGTATTTTGAACTGGACACCCAGCCGCACAATCATAAAGTTCGCCTGACATCATAGGACTTCCTTTTTAAGTTACTTACAATTTACTCACTTACTATTTTAGAACATGCCCGCTAACATACAAGGTGAAACTTAGCGAAAGGAAGCTACTTCAATGAAAGCAATTGGTTTTACGCAACATTTACCCATTCAAGATGCTCGTAGTTTAGAAGATCTGACCCTTTCTAAGCCAACCCCCACTGGTCACGACCTTCTAGTGAATGTTCGTGCTGTGTCTGTTAATCCTGTTGACACAGGTACACGAGGAGCAGGGCACGCGCAGTTGGCTCAGCCTAAAGTGTTGGGATGGGATGCTGTTGGTACCGTCAATGCTGTGGGTCAAGATGTCACGCGCTTTAGAGTTGGTGATCGGGTCTTCTACGCTGGTAGTTATAAACGCTCCGGAAGCGATGCCGAATATCAGTTAGTCGATGAACGCATTGTCGGTCACGCACCGAAGAACCTGAACGATGCCCAAGCAGCCGCCATGCCACTAACCAGTCTCACCGCATGGGAAGCGTTGTTTGAAAAGTTACACATTTCCCTGAATGCAACTGCAGAAAATCGGCATCATACGATCTTAATTATCAACGGTTCCGGCGGTGTCGGTTCCATGGCAACACAGTTAGCGCATCTGGCCGGTCTGCAGGTTCTGGCAACCGCTTCACGTTCTGAATCACAAAAGTGGGTACAAGATCATGGTGCTGATCACGTTTTAAACCACCGCAAGCCATTACCACCGCAGCTAAAGGCAGCCGGGTTTAAAAATGTCGATTATATCCTTAATCTGTCGCATCTAGACGAACACTGGTCCGAGATCGCCACCATGATTCGCCCTGATGGTTGGGTTGCGGCTATTACCGAAAATCGCCACGGCATTAACTTGCAGAAACTCACTAAGAAGCGGGCAACATTTGCGTGGGAGTGGATGTTCTCAAAGTCTTGGTATGGCTATGACCTAGATTCGCAAGGTGCCATTCTTGATCAAGTTGCCGCGCTTCTCGACAAGGGTACGTTGCAGTGCACCTTAACCAAAACACTACAGCCACTCAATGCCGCAAACTTACGTCAGGCACATGCACTCGTTGAATCCGGACACATGATCGGTAAGATTGTGGTTGCCGGACCGTGGGCATAATTTCTGGCATATAGACGCCTAAGAGCGTTCAAAGCAGGACCAAATCTCTCAGGATTGCGGCTGAAACAGTATTTAAAACTTCACAAGAGTTAGGGTATGCGTCTAAAGTTGATCAACAAAAGAGAGCGACTCACTGCCGCTCTCTTTTGTTGGTCTGTACGCAATCAATACCCTGCCCTCAACTTAACCGATCATTATAAACCGGGAAAGACTGATACTGACCATAGTCTGTCAATGGCTTCATGTGTTCAAGCGTTGACATGTCGGTTTCATTGATCTCAAAGTCAACCTCGGCATTCGCCTTCATATGTTCTGGTTTGACCGTCTTCGGCAACGGTAACAGGCCTAACTGCAATAAATACCGCATCCCTAATTGTGCCACTGAAACGTGATACTTTTCCGCCATCTGCTGAATTGCCTGATTTTTGAACATTTCACCATGTCCAAACGGTGAATATGCCTCAAACAGAATATGATGTTGTTTGGCAAAGTCAATTGTTTTAAACGGCGTCTGGGTAATGTGTGCTAACACTTGGTCAACCATTGGCGCAATCTCGGCATGATCCAACAGATTCTTGAGATCGGTAGGATCAAAATTAGACACGCCGATCGCCCTCAGTTTGCCAGCTTTATACGCTTCTTCCAGCGCCCGCCATGCTTCCAGATTGCCTTCAAAGTAACGGTCAGGCTCATCGTATTTTGCCCATGGCTTCGGTGCGTGAATGATCATCATGTCGATATAATCCAAATTCAGTTTTTGCAGCGACTCGTCAATTGCTTTAACTGCTGCATCGTGTTCCTTGATCTCTGCGGCCAGCTTGGTGTTGACGAAAATGTCCTGCCGCGCAATACCGGCTGCCCGCACGCCTTCGCCCACGCCGACTTCATTGCCATACGCTTCGGCTGTATCGATATGTCGATAACCAGTGTCGATCGCCTCGTGAACGGCCATTGCTGCAGCGGCATTGTCTGCAATCATCCAAGTACCAAAACCAATTTTAGGAATCTTCACCCCATTGGCTAATAAATACGTTTCTTCTAACAAGTTTTCATCCCTCTTTTGACTTTCGCTGGGTGTTTTCAACGAATTGAAAAAGCACCCTAGCATGATTAACTTTTTTGCACTTGTTTTGATAAGTGCTACACTCAGCCTAGCCCCTAAAGTCAACTTTAGGGCAACTATTTTTTAAATTATCTTTAGTCATCACCATTGGAGGTTCATATGTCCGTATCTTATTCGATTGGCGAAGTCGCTGCCATCACGCATCTCTCCGTCCCCACCATCCGCTACTATGATAAAGAAGGTCTCATTCCCGATCTCAAGAAAGATCCTGCCGGGGTTCGCTGTTTTGACGACCACAATCTCGGCGCGCTGGAAATGATCAACTGTCTCAAAACTGCTGGCATGTCGATTAAAGATATCCGCACCTTCATGCAGTGGACGCTGGAAGGCGACACGACACTGGAAAAGCGGCTGGACTTTTTCAATCATCTTCATGAGTCCGTTGAAACTCAAATGCAGCAACTGCGCCAAACCCTTAACACGATTGAATACAAGCAGCATTATTATCGCCAGGCCGTTGCTGATGGCACGGAAAAATACGTCAAAACCGGCACAGCCCATGAAAAAGTCGCGGGGACTGACTAAAACCGCTGACGATTTTGAAAATGTTTCTAGTTTAGACACCCAATATGGGATCAAAAAAACGCCTGCATCGCGATGATGGCAGGCGTTTTTTGATGGATTCAGGAATGATTTAAAAATCTTCTAGCCGCGTTGTGACCTTACGCCGTTTTGCTGCCACCCAGAGGCCAATGAGGAACCAAGCGATTGCAATGTACGGGAAGGTGTTCATTGGAAATGCCGGAATGGGCCAAAGACTGGTGTAGATAGGATAGATGAGGACCAGAATCCCAATGACAGGAGCAAGCACATGTTTGAACATTGAGCGGCCTTTATCTTTGCGGAAATAAACAATCGCGCCAATATTCACCAGCACATACACTGTCAGCAAGCCCAGCATCCCAATCGTACCAAACCAGTTGTACATATCACTGGCACTAACGCCCAAGCCGATTGCAAAAATGACATACACAATCAACGCCAGCCCCGTGATGCTATCAAGTGCATGCGTCGGCGTCTGTTTGTCCCCGGTTTCTTCCGCCAACCATGGATGCAGATACCCACTTTTCCCAAGTGCTTCCAGCATGAAGGCCCCAGCATTGAGTGCGCCAAAGTAACAGGCAAAATAGCTCACCATGGCGGCAAAGTCCATAAAGATCGCCGCGTTGGTGCCGAGATAATGGGTCGCAAGAAAATTCATTGGCGCGGTACTTTTGGCAAGATCGCCAATGTGTGCCGAGCCAAAACCGATGACTTCCGCGTAACTCACCAAGAAATAGAAAATTGCCGCAAAGCTTACCGCTCCTAGCAGCGCAATACTGATCGCCTTGCGCGGATTCGTGGCGCGCGGGGCAATGGTTGCCGAGCCTTCAAATCCGGCAAATGACATCAGGGCAAACACCATCCCCATGCCTAAGCCGGTAGCCATGTGGGGTTGAGGGATCAACGGCTGCACCGAATTGCCGCTGCGACCGCCGGAGAAAATAATCACGACGGTCAACACACTCAACACTAAAACTGCCAGCAATTCCAACACCAAGGTCAAACGGGTAGAAAACTCAATGCCTTTATGACTGAGCCAGCCGCCTAACAACAGGACAATAATATTGTATAAATTGACTGGCAAATGGATACCTAAGTGACTCAGAAAGACATTGGCAAAGTTTCCGACAATGGCGCCGGAACTGAACACAAAGGTCACGTAGGTCAGCACCAACAACCAGCCGGAAATGAAGCCGGCCTTTTCGCCAAGCGCTTTGGCATTGTAGGCATATGCCGAACCATCGCCAGGAATGCGCTTGCCTAGCTCAACAAACGAAATGGCCACAAACAAGACGCCAATGCCGCCAAGCAAGAAAGCAATCGGCATATTGATCCCGGCATTGGCGGCGGCACTTGCGGTGTTAAACGACATGGCGCCAGTGGGAGCGACCATGGCGATCGAAAGACCAAAGACCTCAAGTAAGGTTAATTTTTTACGTTTTTCCATAATGGGTTTGTTTCTCCTCTATTAGCAAACTCGCTTTTAGCGGTGCGGCTCTGTGGGCTTGAACTCATCCTCTTGGTGGTAGAGCTTAGCCGCGGTTTCCCAGCAGATGGCGTTGATCCACGCTTTTTTCTGGGCTAGATCGACAAATGGCAACGGTGAAAAATGCGCGATGAGTGCCTGCTTAAATTGCTGCGCCGCTAAGCCGTACATTTCCGGATACGTGCTCGCATCAGACGCAAATAGTATCCGGGTATACGGCGCCAGTTCAACTGCCTCATTGAACACCCGCTGCACGCCGCTGGGACCAAGATTATCCAACAGCGAAATATCAAAATACAAATTTGGAAAGACACTGGCGAGATAACCGGCTTCCCGCTGATACGGGTAACAATGCAATAAAACGACTTTAAGCCCTTTTTTCGCAAACGCATTTAAAAAGTCGCGCATCAACAGCGGGTTACCTAGATACATGTCCGTATCCGCGTCGCCATAACCAACATGAAACTGAAGCGGCAGGTCTTGGGCGATGATTAGCGGCGCCGCGTGGTACAAGATGTAATCAATCAGCGGTTTTGAAGTCAGTCGCGTTTCACCAGACTGTTTCCAGGTATCAAACCCTGCTGCCGCTTCCATCAGATTAACCGGCTCAATGTGCAAGCCCACGCGGTAAGCCGCAATCGACTTAAATCCGACAAAGCCACGTTCTTTAGCTTGGCGAATATCATCACGCAACGCCTGCCACCACGCAGCAAAGTTATCATGCTGCAACATCAGCGCTTCAGCATGCGTCTCCAGCCGATAAATGGCCTTAACCGGAACCCCGGTCAATTTAGCGGTTTCATTTAAATCCAAAATCGCATCATCAGGCACGAATCCAGTATCGATCAACAACTCCTGAAAATGATAATGGCTAAAAATTCGCTGATTATAGGTTGCATACCCCGGATCATTCATCGCTGCTAACGGGTGCTTGGCATCAAGAGCAAACTGCTTTGCTAAAGCCAAAAAGCCATGATAAGCAAGGCGGTTTTTGGTGTCGGCCAAGGGATAATCGTTATCCGCTTCAGTCGAAACCTGTGCCAATCGTTCATCCCGATTCGGCACTTTGCCATTAATCAAAAAGTGACAGTGATGGTCCAACAATGGGACTTGGTCGACAAATTCCGTTAAGTCGTCCAAAATGAAACCTCCTCAAAGAAAGTGAACGTGATCCGGCGCGGTAGAAGTCGGAGTGTAAGCGGCCTTGGGCGTGATGACCCGGGTTTGGTCATTGCGACCAAGGTCCTTACACGCAGACTTCTGCGCCGGTGAACGCGTTATGGTGAGCGTGATCCGGCGCGGGCAAATGAAACCGTACGGATCAGCGCCTGCTTAAAATTTTCCTACAATCAATACAATTCCCGATGCAATGCCGCAATCTTTTCCAGTTCCAACTTGCCATAGTAGTGGTCATCTTCACGCTTGATTTTTGCATAAGCATCTACCAGCTGAGCGCCGAACAAATCCTGAAATAACGGATCCGCTACAAACGCATCAACGGCCTGACCTAATGTTCGAGGCAAACGCTGAATGCCTTTTGCCGCGCGTTCCGCATCGCTAAGGCTGGCCGGATCGACATCGCAATAGTCACCGGGTTGCAGTTGGTGGGTGATGCCATCAAGTCCGGCCGCTAATAGCCCTGCAAACGCTAAGTATGGATTGGCCGTGGCGTCACTCGCTTTTAATTCAATGTTCATCGAGCTGGCTGGATCGCTCCAGGCCGTTGACGGAATTCGCACGGCGGCTTCGCGATTATCTTGACCATAAGTCGCATAAGCACTACTCCAATGTCCCGGGGCGAGGCGTTGATACGAATTGACTGACGGACAGGTTAATGCCAGCAAACCTTGAATATGTTTCAAAATGCCACCCACAAAATACTGACCGGTCTGCGACAAATGCATCGGCGCATCGTCATCAAAAAAAGCATCTTTTTGGTCTTGCCACAACGAAAAGTGAATATGCGCTCCAGAGCCAGCCGAATCCACAAGCGGTTTGGGCGCAAAGGATGCATAGAGATCGAAATTCTTAGCCGTATTTTTGATAATCCGCTTATAAATCACCTCATTATCCGCGGCCGTTACCGGATCTTGCGGCAACATACTCAATTCATGCTGGCCAATCCCGCCTTCCGGATAATACGCATTCGGCATAATCCCGACTTGCTGAAGCTGATTAATCGCTTTGAGAATAAAAGGATAAGCAAAGTCCATTGACTCAGTTGAAAAAGCAACCCGCGGCATCGCAGGCTCCCGATGATCCTTATCGCCGGCAAATAACTCAAACTCGTTTTCATAAGTCATTTTCACACTGAACCCAGCATCTGCAAGCTGCTCAACGACACGTTTCAATATCGACCGCGGATCTGATGCATAAGGCGTTTTATCGAGGTTATAAATGTCACCCATTAAAGTGGCAACTTGCGGCATATATGGCAGCACATGGGCCGAAGCTGGATCGCCAACCAGCCGCAGCTCCCCAATTGGCGTCATATCCTGCACCGGTAACATCGTATCGCGCTCACTGACATTCAAAGTCGCCTTGGTCAAGCCAATACCATCTGCCAGTTTAGCTTTCAAACTTGCTAGTGGAATCACCTTTCCTCGTGTCAGGCCGTTATAATCCACATACAGAAACTCGATCAGCTCGCTTTGCTTCTCTGTCAATTGCTCAATCACAGCTTCTTCATTCATTCCTAACTTCAGCCCCTTTTCATCATGCTTGCCGTCTTAAACAACGCCCGTTACGTAACATCACTCGGCTTCAATCTTACATGATTATTGGTGAAATGAAAGAATTTCTGAAAATTGCCTTTCGAATCTCCTCTAAACATCTTGTTAAGAAACTGGCATTACTCTTAACGACACTGCTCAACTTAGACACATCTCCCCTTGCATCCTACAGCAAAAGTAAATCTCTATAAGAAAGTTGGTTTGTTTATATATACTACATATGATATATTTGATGTATATAAAGTCAACTCGAAAGGAGAGCCTCTTATGGGTGTTGCGAGCGGCCTCAATGCGTTATTACAGGAACATCACACTTTTGTTAGCGGCACAGCCAAGCGTTTTGGTGTCTCCTCCTCTACGCTTAATCAAGCCGTCAAAAATGGAAAAATCTTGCGAGAGGCGCGCGGCGTTTATGTTGAGAACGGGTACACATGGGATGACTTTGAAGTTTTATCGCAGCGCTATACAAAAGGCGTCTTTGCTCTTGATACAGCCTTGTTTCTGCATGGATTAACCGATCAACTGCCTGACCGATTCATCATGGCTTTCCCACATGGTTACAGTAATCCCCGTTTAGCTGAGCATGGTATTGTGCCGATTTACTATGTCCCCGACCGTTATTTTCCAGGTATCACATCAGTCCAAACGCCCAACATGGGACTAGTGCCGGCTTATTCGGTGGAACGAACCTTACTTGAATTCTGGGAACGATCAGATGTTGCCCCATACTCGCGCAAAGAAGCAATTAACAATTACATGTACGAATATGGCAATAACGTCAATTCCTATAAGCGGCTTAAAAAACTTAAAGAGCAACTATATCCGCAGAGCGACATCTTTAAATTACTGGAGGTACTACCCTAATGCCGCCGTATGCTAATCTATCTCCCCAAATGATTGCTAATCGCATTAACAAATCAGCAGATTCTCTTGGAGTGCCGCGTCAGGACCTACAGCTGCTCTTTCGACTGCAGGAACTTTTGCGCCAGATTTCTGAATCAAAGTACAGAAGTGATTTTGTCTTTAAAGGGGGCTTTGAGATTATGACATTAATCGGCGCCCCCTTACGAACAACAACTGATCTCGACGTAACTTTAAATCATTACAGTTTAAACGCTGACGAACTTAAAAAAATCTTTTTTGACATCTTTGAGCACGCGGAAGGACCAATTCATTTTGAAATCACGCAAGTAAAGTCAGAAATGAATGAAAATAAATATCCCGGATTCCGCTTGGGTGTCATTGGAACAATGGGAAAAACACGATCAAAACTGAATATTGATATTTCAACAGGTGACGTGATTTACCCTAATCCAATAAAGTTTGTGCATACTAACTTTATTGACGCGCATGACAAAATTACAATAAACGCCTTTCCTCAAGAACAAATCATGGCTGATAAATTGATAACGATCTACCAAAAGGGTCCCAACAATACCAGAGCCAAAGACTTCTATGACATTTGGGCTCTCAGTACACTAATATCAATCGACTTAGACCATCAACAGTTGATCAAAGCCTTTCACGAAACAGCTAAAGCAAAAAAGATCGGTAATCTCACGTTAAGTCAGGGAGAAGCCATACCCGAAGAACTCAAAACAGCACCTGGAATGGCACTATCTTGGAAAAGCTATCAGCAAACAAAGAAATTTGCGCAAGATATCCGCTTTACTCGCGTGTTAGACAGTGCAAGGAAACAACTTACCCAAATTTTTAGCGCGCCGCAAACCGAGAAATAGAAAATCTAAAAAGCCGCCATCCAAACTGGAGACGGCTTTTTCGATTCAATTTTCATCATGATGCGTGTGCTAGCTGGCCAGCTGATTTACTTGCGATGAGCAGCGATTCGATCCAGAAAGTCCTGAAAGACAACTAACTGCTGCGGATCCTCCTGTTGCCACATGTTTTCCGGATGCCATTGAACCCCGAGGAAGAGATCGGTATCTGTGGATTCCATGCCTTCAACCACGCCATCCGGAGCAACCGCCGTCACTTTCAATCCCTTACCCACCGCTTTAACCGCTTGGTGATGGCGCGAGTTAACTTTAATCGTTGACTGTCCGTAAAGCTTGGCCAATTTGCTGTCAGCGGTCAATTCGACATGGTGGGTCGCAAATTGCCCCAGTGTGGCTTGTGGGTGTTGGATTTTTAGCTCCGGATACTGACTCTCAAGATCCTGATACAGCGTCCCACCCATCGCCACGTTCATAATCTGAATCCCGCGGCAAATGCCGAAAATCGGCTTGTCCGCAGCCAACGCCGCCTTAATCAAGGCAATTTCAAAACGATCTTTTTGGTACAGCGTCATCCCAATCTTCGGATGTGGCTCTTCCCCGTAAAATGTTGGGTCCACATCCGGTCCGCCTGGCAACATCAGGCCGTCAATCAGCTGCACATAATCTTGTGCCAGCTGGTCAACCTTGCTGACATCATCCGGAAAAGCGATGATCAACGGTATCGCGCCTAATTTAATGAAAGCTTCTTTGACATCATGTGGTGCATAAGCCGGATGATTGTTCGGCATGATAGGATTAATTTCAATGAGTTCATCGGTGGGAATACCAATCTTAAATTTCACGCGAGGTCCCTTCGCTTTCTTCTTATTTTCATTTTCAAAAGTATACCCCGTTATTTTTAACGCGACAATATTCAAGTCTCTGCCTGCATCTTAATTTCGAATAGTCAAGCGGTTTTAGTCGTAGCCACAATTAACATCATCGGTCGCCGCAGCTCGTCAGCCATACCGGGAATATCGCGCACCATCGCGGCAGTAGGCGTCGGTTCAATCACACGATCCAAGCGTAAGTGATGATCAAGCAGCGTATTCAAATAAGTCGTCAACGTCCGGTGGTATTTTTGAATGCGGTGGTTCAAAAACTCGGTTTCACGCTGACCTTCCGCAAAATATCGGTCCACCGGCCAATAAAGGTTATGCCCGCGATCATCTTTGATCCATGTCTCGTCACCTTGAGCCGTAAAAAACGGATGTTCCACCGACATGATAAACTGGCCGCCCACGGGTAATTTAGCACTGATTTTTTGAACCAGCCCGGCATAATCAGCAATGTAATGAATGGCCAGCGAACTTAAGATGACATCAAAAGATCCTGGCAATTGATCAATGGCTTGCATATCCATTTGTTGATAAACGATGGGTTGATCGTGGGTCATCATAGCGGCTTCGGCCAGCATTTTGGCGGAAGTATCAATTCCTAGCACCGTTTTGGCCCCATGTTCAGCAGCGTATCGACAGTGCCACCCATAGCCACACCCCAGATCGAGTACCCGTTTACCGGTAAAGTCCGGCAGCACCGTTTTCAACTCGTGCCACTCGCCAGCGCCGGCTAAACCTTTTTTCGAGCGATCCATTTGACTGTATGCTTTGAAAAAATCAGGATCATCATAAATAGCTGTCATGTTTTGCCTCCATTGTTGTCTGTTTATTGCCATCATCGCAGTCCTGTCGCGGTGACGCAACCGCACGGCTAGAAAACTGCCCATCAAAAATTTGATTCGAGTTACATTCCAATGATATTTTAGTTTGAAAATCATGACGATGCATGCTACCGTTGGCTCAATACTTATCAATAGGAGGCAGCCATGCAAATTACTGCGATTACCGCTCATCCCCGGCCGATTAAACTCAAAACCCCGTTCAAACTTGCCTTAGGAGAATTGAGTGCGATCACGACTCTCATCATTAAAATTGAAACGGATACTGGCATGACCGGCTTTGGCGAGGCATCACCATATGCACCGGTCAATGGCGAAACGAATGAAACCGAGCAAGCTGCTTTACCAATGTTTGCCGCAACACTAGTGGGCACTGATCCGCGCAATCTCGAACAAGTCCATGCGCGCATGGATGCGTTGATGGCCGGTCACACTGCCTTAAAGTGCGGGATTGACGTTGCCTGCAGCGATATTTTAGGAAAGTCAGCTGGCATGCCGCTTTGGCAATTGTTCGGCGGCGACCGCAACACTATTACCACCGATATCACGATTCCCATCGGCTCAGCTGAAGAAATGGCAGCAACAGCCCAACAATATGTACACGCTGGATTCACCGCCTTAAAGTTAAAGGCCGGTAACGATGAACTTACCGATATTGCGGCCATCAAAGCGGTCAGCGCAGCAGTCGGCCCTAACGTTTCCATCAAAGTTGATGCCAACCAAGCCTGGACCGCCGCTCAAACCCGTCGCATCATGGCGCAGTTGCAACTTCCCAACCTCATCGCCCTCGAACAACCATTACCGGATTGGCAAATCATGGAAGCCCCAGCACTTCGCCAAGAACTCGCGGTGCCGTTGATGCTTGATGAAAGTGTTCACAACGCACATGATGCCAGTGCCGCGGTTAAACTCGGTGCAGCTGACCTGATCAATATTAAATTAGCTAAGTCAGGTGGTTTTGCAGGCGCCAACGCTATCAATGCCATCGCCGCAGCAGCCGGGATTGGGTGTATGGTCGGTTGCAACGCCGAAACCCGCCTAGGAACCGCCGCCTCCGCCCACTTTATTGCAGCCCACGCCAATGTTCGTTACGGCGATGTCGATAGCTTCATGTTGCTAGAAGAAACCGATTGGCTCACTGGCGGGTTTGAAGCAGACGGAGAAACCTTAACCTTGTCTGATCGGCCGGGATTAGGTGTTGAAGTTCGTTTATAGAAAAAGCGTGATTATTAGGCTGATTTATAAGGAGGCTTTTACTTGCATAATCTTCAAGGTTATCAAACAATCAATAAAAAATATCAACTAAATGGTGCCACTGTTTTGGTCGACACTCACCGTATGCTGTCCTACTGGCAAAACGGCATGGGTGATTTTGCCAAGCGTCAGCCGTTTACGCTCAACACCACTAGCGGCTTAGGCTCACTGAGCAAACAGTTCACGGCTAACAGTATCTTGCTGCTAAATGCCGCGGGAAAACTGAATATCGATGCACCATTATCGGACTACTTGCCTGAATATCGTTTTGCCAAACAAATCACCTTGCGTCAGATGCTACATATGGCGAGTGGGATTCCGGATTATACGGAGCTGTTACTGGCGGACTATGCCAAAAAAATACCCGATGCGAGCGAATCGCATTTAAGCTATCCCATCCTAGAAGATCTCAACGGCAATGACGCCCTTCAGCAGATTATCGAATTGCTCAATCAGCATCCCCTCGACTTTGCGCCAGATGAAAAAGGTGCCTATTCCAATAGTAACTACTATCTCCTAGGACACATTATTACGCAGGTTGCGAACAAGCCGCTGAGCGATTTTCTCAACCAACACTTCTTTAAGCCGCTGGCGATGACGAAAACTCAGCTGGGTACGCAACATGCTGATGCCAATAGTTACGATGATTTGGACTTTACTGATGGCAAACCAGTCGCCCTTGGCCGCGGCCACTACCAAGGTGGAGATGGCGCGGTGGTGAGTTCACTCGCAGACTTGGCCATCTGGGCGCGAGCCGTTTTACAGCGCCGCATTTTGCCGGAATCCGCGTGGGATGAGGCACTGACGCTGACCCACGATTTTTACGGCATGGGCTGGATGAAATCCCGAACACAGCACTGGTTAAGTCACAATGGTCATATTTTCGGTTACTGGGCGTTTTTTGATGTTTCATTTGAAAAGCAATTAGCACAAATTACGCTGACCAACATGTCGCCTGGTGTTGAGACACTCAAAAAATGGCAAGAGGAGATGGCCAACTGGCGCACATCGTTATAGTTTAAAGGCAATAATTTACGCCAAGATAGCAAGCTGATATTAGTTTATTTATTAATTAAAAGTGTAATATTTAGTATAAATAGTAAAATAAATCAATAAACATCGGCATTCCCATCTGCTTTAAAAGTAAAATGCATTGTATCCAACTTGCCTTAGAATTATAATGTAAGCGTATTCTATTGAGAAACAGGAGGATTACTACATGAAAGTTCAACCTGAAGAAGTCATCACGAGCATAGAACAGCTGAGCGTGACGCTAAGCCACAACCACCCAAATTCTGAAACGGCTAGATACGTTGCCAAAAGTTTAAAAGAGCTGAAAGGCAGCCACGGAACTGCCTTCACCGGCGCGCTCCAATCTTTTTTCAATTCTGCGCCTTCCGTTAAGTTGAGTGATCGCTTTTCGTTTACTGTTGAAGAAAAAGCACTCTGGGATAAAGTCTTCTCGTTTAAACAGCTTGGCAACAATCTTTGGCCGCTGAGCTTGTAATTTTTGACCCACAATTGTGATGTTAAAGGCTGCGGCGTGTTAATACCGTTAGCATGTAATAACCCATGCACGAGCTAGCATAATCCGCAGACCAAGTTCAGCTGCCGGATTCCCGTTATTTGCTCGTCAACCACTCCAAACAAAAACAGGCACGGCTTAAGTCACTTTCAAACTTAAGCCGTGCCTGTTTTCATTGTTGCACTCCCATAAATTTTAGAAGAATTGCCGCATAATATCTTTCAATGGCGGCATGGAAGGAATCTTCCAATAATTTTCAAGATACTGGGAGCCATACTTCATGTAGCCTTTCGCTTCTTCACCAACAATTTTTCCTGGTAGTGGCGCGTCGTCTTGAACATAGGTATTGATCAAAACCGGCTTGTCTGTTTCTTGATAGGCTTTGGTGAGTGCCTCTTTAAATTCAGCATTACTGTGTGCGGTATAACCAACACCACCAGCGGCCTCGGCAATTTTGGCGTAATCCATGTCGGCCAAATCAATTTCATAATTCAACTGACCGGCGCTTTGTTGTTCGTACTCAATGAAGGCAAGTTTTTGATTATTCAAAACCACCATGATGATTGGCAGCTTATACTTGACCGCCGTGACAAAATCCTGCATGACCATGGCAAAAGCACCGTCACCGGCCACGCTGATATTTTGCCGCTTTGGAAATGCCTCGGCACCTGCAATCGCTCCGGGTAGCCCACAGCCCATCGTCCCTAACCACGCAGAAATCGTATACTTCTGCGTTGGCTGGACATTGAGAAAACGGGCACCCCAAGACGTTGACGTGCCGACATCAATCGAGTAAACCGCATCTTTAGGTGCCGTTTGGTCAATTGTCGCAAAGACGGCTTCCGGTGAGGCAGGGTTCGTATCCAGTAACCGTTTTTCGGCCATCCACTTGTCCCAACTTTCCATATTCTTCCGGCATGCCTTCAAGAAGCGATCATCATCACGCAAAGCTCCCTTAGCATTCAGTTCGGTTAAAAAGGCACCGACATCGCCGTCCACGGCAACATCAACCGAATACCGCTTGCCTAAGTTCTCCGGCTGCGTATCAATCTGGACACACTTAGCCTGCCCTGTATCTGGTAAATAAGGGGTGTATGGATAATTGGTCCCGATCATGAACAGCAGATCTGTTGCCTTCATGGCTTCATACGCAGGCTTCGTCCCGAGCTTGCCGACATTACCGAGGCTATTCGGATGATCGTCTGCCACCGTTCCTTTCGCCGGCATGGTCTGAATAAACGGGATGTGATTCGTTTCGACAAATTTTTGAACGGCTTCACCGGCTTTTTCCGCCCCGCGACCAATCAAGGCTAAAGGTTTCTGGGACTTTTGCAAAAGCGAAGCCACATCATCCAACTGCTTAGGATCCACTTCCGGTACATTCAAAGCAAACGCCGCTGCACTGTCGCGATAACTGGTGGTTTCCTTTTGATCAGGCAAGTCGTCTGGAATCGTCAACACCGCAACGCCTTTTTCCGTGAACGCGGTGCGAATAGCCGTGTCAACGATCTGGCCTAAATTATCCGACGCCATGACGGTTTTGTTGTAAACCGCCACGTCATCGAATAGCTTAGGCGTGTTGACTTCCTGGAAAAAGCCTTCATTTAAGTTACTGGTTGTGACTTGCCCTAATAACGCCAGTACAGGGACATGATCCATTTTGGCATCATACAGGCCATTCAATAGATGAATCGCGCCGGGTCCGCCGATTGACAAGCAAACCCCGAGGCCACCTGTCAGCTTAGCCGTTGATGCAGCAGCCAGTGCGGCGACTTCTTCGTGGCGTACCTGAACGAACTTGATCTTATCTTGTTGGCGCCGTAAAGCATCCACGGTGGTGTCAATGGAGTCACCAGGTAAGCCAAACACATGCTTAACCTGCCAATCCATCAAGACGCTGACTAACTGATCCGCTGCTTTTGTTGCCATATCAAGATCTCCTTTGGTTAATTTATTCGTGTGAACAACTCAATTGTTATCAATCTGTTACTACCTTTACCTTAGTGCTTTGATTTCCAGGGTCAATCGTTCTAAGCAAGGTCTTATTTGTGGGGACACCAAAAGCTTGTGAAAAGCTCTTTTTATTCAGTTATTTTTTGACGATCCCGCCATCACAACCCCCTAAAGAAAGCGATTTATGCGTCGGTCATTTTAAATCAGCTTGTGAAATCCACTACGTTTCCCCGCAGCTCATCTAATATAAAATGAGAAAAATCTCATTTTAGCCTGTAACAATCGCTAATCACCGTCATTGTCATGACCTTTTTCATTGTTGGCTAGTTGGCTTGAGTAAGCAGATTCTAACCTCTGAAAATACCGAGTCAATCAATGGCGTTTTTTCCGAAACTACGGTAAATTTAATTGGGCTTCGGTAACGATGGGTTATCAGCGTGACCGTTTCCTTTCAAACCGGTCAGTAAAACCGTCACGTTCTCATCATTTTCTCGCCCTTTTCTTTTGTCATTTATGGTAGAATACAACAGTTGTGAATTGTATATTTCGTAGGAGGATATCTACATGCCATTAGTTAACGCTGCAGAGCTTGTAAAAGCTGCACATAAAGGTCACTACTGTATCGGTGCCTTCAACACCAACAACTTGGAATGGACTCGTGCCATTCTCGCCGGCGCTCAAGAATTGAACGTTCCGGTTATCATCCAGACTTCCATGGGTGCTGCTAAGTACATGGGTGGCTATGAATTTTGCCAAACCATGATCGAAGCTGCCGTTAAAGCCATGGACATCACAGTTCCTGTTGTGATTCACTTGGACCACGGTAACTATGAAGCAGCCAAGGAAGCTATTGCTGCTGGCTACAACTCAGTTATGTTTGACGGCCACGACCTCGACTTTGAAGATAACTTGGAAAAGACCAAGGAAATCGTTAAGCTGGCCCACGCCAAGGGCATTTCCGTTGAAGCTGAAGTTGGTTCCATCGGCGGTGAAGAAGACGGTGTTGTCGGCGAAGGTGAATTAGCTGACGTTGAAGAAGCCAAGACTTTGGCAGCTACCGGGATCGACTTCCTGGCAGCCGGCATTGGTAACATCCACGGCCAATATCCAGATAACTGGAAAGGCCTGCACTTCGACCGCTTACAAGAATTGAACGACGCTGTTAAGATGCCGCTCGTTCTCCACGGTGGTTCCGGTATCCCTCAAGAACAAGTTCAAAAGGCGATCACCATGGGCATTTCCAAGTTGAACATCAACACCGAATGCCAACTTGCCTTTGCTAAGGCAACACGTGAATACATCGAAGCTGGTAAGGATCAACAAGGCAAGGGCTTTGACCCTCGTAAGATGCTCAAGCCAGGCACCGATGCGATCACCGATACCTTCAAGGAAATCACCGGCTGGATTGGCAACAAGCCAGTTAAGATGGTTCCTGAAGCACTTTAATTTTTTAATCAAAGACTATTTAAAGAACCCACTCGCTGAAAATTGCGAGTGGGTTCTTTTCGTCTCTCGTTACTTGAGCTGTTAAGGATGAGTGCTGCCGCTGTGACTGAATTTAGGATGACGTACGCTTAGTCCTCTATCTCATCCCATGCTAGGTCTTCATCAGTCACAGCATCTCTGAATCCTTGCCAACCAGCGGCAGCGGCAAATAAATCAGATCGCAGCGGTGTCAGCACAAATGTATCCTTAACTTTAGAAATCTTATATTTTTTGCCAACTTCAGCTTGTAATGCTCGTGGAAAAATGACGCCAACCGAATCTCCAATCTTACAAATTGTCGTTTCCATTGATCAGACCTCTTTTTGGTTTTAAATCAGTATAAACGGGTTGTTGCATTTTAATCAAATACGTTCCCCGTTTAAAAGCTGTGAAATCACGGTTCCGTCATTCCAAAATCTAAATACCTAGTTATTGTTCAAGCTGCTGATAAACAAAGCAACCTATTTCGTGATCATTAACCAACCCCGCCGCTTGCATAAACGAATACACAACCACCGGACCGGTAAACGCAAAGCCATCCTTCTTCATCTGCTTGCTCATCTGTTTGGCCAAATCGGTTGTATTCGGTACCTGTTCATGCCGCTCAATATGATGTTGAATGGGTTGGTTACTGACAAAATTCCAAACATAATGGTCAAAATCCGTACCATTGGCCACTAACTGCGCAACGGCATTGGCATTTTTGATCATCGCCGTCACTTTCATTCGATTCCGAATAATTTGATCATTTTTCAAAAGCGCAGGAATTTGTGGCGTCATTTGTGCAACTTGTTGATAATCGAAATCAGCAAACGCCGCCTTAAATGCTGCCCGCTTGTTTAATACGGTCTGCCAGCTCAATCCTGCTTGCATGATTTCAAGTGACAACAGCTCAAACAAGTGGCGATTGTCATGGCTCGGACGTCCCCATTCGGTATCATGATATTGGCGCATTAAATCATTGGTGGTATCCGCCCACGCGCATCTTTGTTTATTAGCTGGCAATTGACATTTCCCTTCCAAGATACAAACATATGTTCTGCCTTTTAATTATACAGTCTCTGTCAGGTTAAAACAACGCCAACTTGTCAACGCGTGATTTGCAAAACAATGATGTCAAAACCGAGGTTGACGAATCATTTTCCAATGCAAGTTAAGTTATCTACTTGTCTGTAACTGCTTAAAGTACCCCTGCTGTGCATATAACAGCATTGCCAACACCGCGACCACTGCCGTAAACGTTGCAATTCCGGAAAAACCGGCAAACTGCTTGATTAAAACGCCACCGATGACGCCGCCAATTGCTTCGCCTAAATACATCACTGCATTGGCCAACGCCGAGATCGTGCTGCGAGCTGTACCGGCATGCTCCTGTAACGTGCTCATAAACAGCGGCAACAAAGCCCCGCCAATAGTATAAATGAGCGCAAGAATAATCGTGGCCGCAAGTGGTGAGTTGGCAAACGGTAGCACCACATAACCGATGATGAACAAGATAAATTCAAGTAAAAAGGCGTGAGGTTGACCTAACCATGTCACAAGCCGACTGCCAAGAAGGCTGCCTACAAACTGACCTACGCCGATTAACAGAATAAAGCTGCCAATCGCGCCAACGGATAAGTTGAAACTTTTAGCAAACCACGTACCGATAAACGCAAAGCCGCAGAAATTGGCCGTTTGGAACAATAAGTACGCCGCTAACAACTTCATAACCGGGTGATTACCGACTAGCTGCCGATAAATACTCTCGGATGCCGGTGCAGCCTTTGCATCGTTCAAACTAGGCATTAGACGCATAACCAAAAGCGTCAGGATCAACGCAATGGCTCCGACGAAAAAGAACGGGAAACGCCAAGACCAAACTGCTAAGTAACTGCCTAAAGGAACGCCGACGATTTGCGCCACTGCCAAGCCAGCGGTCGCATAGCCCATCACTTTGACCACTTGCTGACGCGGGAATAAAACAGGGATCGCAGCCCAAATCTGTGGACCGGCAGTCGCAGCGGCAATTCCGGCAACAAAGCGCGTGATCAACATCCACGCAAAAGTATTCGCTAATCCACAACTCGCAGTCGCCACGGTGAAAACGACTAACCCACCAACCAGGATCTTTTTACGATCATGGCGATCCGAAATCGGGCCGATCAACAGCGCTGACAGCATGTATCCAATGGCATAAGCGCTGACAATAAACCCGGAAAGGCTGGTCGTAATGCCATAATAATGTGTCAGTGTCGGTAACAGCGGTGAAACCAGGAAAGTGTCCGTCCCGATCACAAACATGACTAAGAAGAAAAGTAAGGATAGTTGACGATGTTTCATGCAAAAAGCCCCCGGTTCATTTTATAGTTTTAAAAATATCAAACAATTACTGCTAAAAAATAAGCATTGGTTTGCTTATTTTTAAAGCCTTTCCAGTAATCCCGGAAACGCTGCTTCAATTTTTTCTCGATTCAACGTGACAAACTTTTGCCGTCCCTGCGTTCGTGTGGTGATCATGCCGATTTCTCGAAGTGTTCGCAAATGATATGACATCGTTGATTTGTCAATCTCCACGTGTTCGTTCAACTCGTTGCAACCCATCTCGTGGCCCACGTGGTAAAGCATGCGGACAATTTTATATCGACCGGGATCAGACAGCGCAAAGAACAACCGTTGTTTAAAATTCTCGGTAATGACTGATTGTTTGATATCCATACAACAGTTATCGCATAATTTTGGTTCTAAAACAAGGGGGGTATCTTCAAGACTGCTAGCAGGTTAGTAAACGCAAAATAATTGTGAACATCACAGTTCATCCTTTTCTTGAGAAGTAATACTTAACCGATGACATTTCTGTGTGCGACCGTTCTGGCATTTCGTTGTACCTTTCCTCAAGCAACAAAATAGCTCTAGTAATTCTCACATACGAATTGCTAGAGCTACCTTATATCTTGTTTTCAAAAGTTACGCGCAAAAGACCACAAAATGACCAATTGGAAGAAAGCAAATGAATAATTATAGGCGATTGCCCACTGACTTCTTTCACTTGCAATGATATAGCCAGCAATGTTGCCAACAACAACTAAACCAATAATTATCCAAATTAGTTCCTTTGTTCTCCGATCCGCCTTACCCTTAGAAGTTATCACTATCCAGATAATGACAACTGCGGTGAACACAATCTGAATAAAATCCCAGACAGCCATTTGTGGTCATCTCCTTCACACGCTAGTCATGCCAAACGCCGATGCCCCAACAAGAATAAGCCCGATTAATGTGCTCTTCATTTTTATTCTCTCCTGTCTGCAATAGGCCAAAATATATGGCTTACTTAGAATGAAACCAGCCGGACATTCTACAACAGCATTTATGAAGACGCGTTCAAGTTCATCTTGCCGCGCTTAATTTACACCCATACCGTTTCCGAGGTCAACAATTTATACCCGCATTTTGTTGTCGAATATGAAGTCTCTATATGTCTTGTATATTAGGTCATTCTGTAAGTACTCCCGACCAATGTTAGCCCATCCTTTAAAAGTAATACCAATACAATATCTCGCAACTAAATCTCGTAAATCTACAACCCTTTATTTTGTTGATTTTATGCGCATCTGCTAAATTGTTTCATCTAGATCATGACGTTCCAGCTCCTTGCCTTCGTTTAAAGACATCGCATTTTTGAAATCAACAATGTATGTGGTTAAATGAAGTTATAGTTGAATTTGGCATTAAGTGACGTACATTCTCAGCTGAAGGAGTTGATGAACATGACCAAAAAATCCCGCATCAGCGTTAGGATTGATACCAAAACTAAAGAACGAGCGCTCCATGTTCTTAATAGCATGGGATTAGATATTTCCTCGGCTATTAACATGTACCTGAAACGGATTGGTGACACCGGTGCATTGCCATTTACACCTGCAATGTCATTTGTTGATCAGCTTCAAGTTGCAGAAGCTGATGTTAAAGCGGGGCGAATAAAAAGCTTCAAGACTGTCGATGCTTTGATGAAGGATTTATACAGTGATGTTGACGATTAACTGCATGCATATTGACAGGCAACAACTTTGCAGCGTCAAGGTCATGTAAAATTAGCTTCTCTACATGACCATGCTTTAAAGGGTGCTCACAGCGGCGAACGAGCATTGCGTGTTGCTCCTGATTGGCTTCTCGTTTATAAAGTCGATGCTGAAGCGTTAATTTTAATGCTTCTTGCAACAGGCACACACCGCGATACATTGAACATTGAGTAAGATCAAACTCGTTAAACATTTAAACTTTACGAGACAATCCAAACAGCCATCCGCAACTCACTTTCAGTTCGAAGATGGCTGTTTTTGTTTTAACATACGCAAAACCAATCTGTACTTTCATTGTGTCTGCTCAACCATCACTCAAGAGCCAAAAATGTAAATCCCCGCCACACTTGGTATACTGTTCTTAGATTTAATCTCGCTAAGAAAGGAGGCTGTCATCATGGTGCAGTCCAGACCACATCGCAAGCCAAGTCACTCACCGCGTCAAGCTCGCCGGCAGCTAAATCATTTGCTGCGTGATCCGATTATCAAGCCGCGCAACGCCGCCGAGGTTCGCACCCGACTCAACGAACTGATGGCGGTTCTCCAGCATCGTACCCCAACCGCTAAACAGCCGGCCACCGTTAATCAGGTCTCTCCTCGTGGCGATGTCAGCTTTGATCTAGCCCGCTGGTTCCCGGAAGGTGGCCGTCTGCGTTATATGTTGCGCCCGCGTAGTGCCATTTTACCAGTCAAGTTTAAGCTCAAAGACTTTGGCAATCATCGCAAAAGCCTCGCCTTGCAATTAGCCGCTGCTGTGTCCGCAGCGGCTAAGCGTCTAGATCGGTTAGACCGTCAGCGCCAGTTGTTTGCTTTCATGCGGCCTTTTCGCGATTGGGTTCATCTACTCGCCTTGGGGTTAACCAACTGGGCAGAAAATGGACAGGTGGCATTCGCTCTGCCCGATATAAACGGGGTGTATGTCACTACCGCTCCGGCTTCTGATGCGGCTATCTGGCTCGCACGGTTATTTGATATTACCCTTGGCACCGCGGATCAATCGCTGGTCTCACTACAACATCAGCGGCAAGTTCAAGCAGATCAACTGATGGCCCGGCTCGCCGCAAAATTTGCCCGCGAAGAGATGCCGCTAGTTCAAGCAGCCCAGCGCCGCGCAGATAAGTCATTGCAGCTTAACCCCACTTTAGTAACCGAGCTTGCCTCAGATCAGCCAGCATTGACAACCCACCGCGATGTCATTGACCGCCTTGCTCACGGTGATTATGTCGTCATCGACACCGAATTCGTCGCCGATCGCAATCAGCTTGACTTAACCGAAATCAGTTTGTTGCGCGTCCGCCAGCATCAGATTGATCAGACATTCGATATTTTCACGCAACTGCCAGCCGGCCATCACGTCATGCCATTCTCGGTTAAAATCACCGGCATTACCGACGACTTATTGGAAAAATACGGCCAACCTCTGCCACTTGTTAAAACTGCGCTGCAACAGCTGCTCCAGCATGAATTAGTTGTCGGGTTCGCTTTAAGCAACGATCTCCGCGCCATTGAATCCGGCCTAGCCATCAAAGTTGCCCCTCTACAAGCGTTTGATGCTGCGGTGCTGGCGCGTAAAACGTTCGGTATCGGCAAAAAACACACCCCGTCACTGCAACATTACAAAGAGGCACTCGGAATCGACCTGCCCTCCCACACCGCGCTCAGTGATGCCAAAACCACCATGGCGCTGCTGGAACACCTCATCTGGCAAGGCCACCCGCTCATCACTCGTGATATCGGTTTTTCTCAACGCCCACCGGAACACGCTAATGACCCGGAACCGGATCAAAAACCGGATTCATCCAACAAAGATTAACACTACAAATACTTCCAGCAAAAAATCTGCACACGAGGACGACTATTGGTGCAGTCTCATCAGCTGTTCGAAAACAAAAGTTGATTTTGGCTAATTCTTTTTAAAGCGATCTTTCTGTTTCACTCTTGCTTCTAGCTACTGCAAACCTTCTTGGTCATAAAAAATGCCAACTTGTATGACTTCATTAGGAAAAATCAAAACTGATTGTCAACGATTATTAAGTGATGCCTAATTTACTATCTCTATTTCCCTAAAATAATCACGGGATTTATTTTTAGCGACTCAATCCAGTCAATATTCTTTTTAAATAAAGTCTCATCAATAAGCCTAGTCGCTTCTAAGAACACCTTTAGCTTTTCTACGTTAGCTTTGTCTAATGGATTTGTTTGAAATCGAATAACTAGCTTCAGAAAAGTTATATGGTGTCGCATATAAAGATTGTTGTGATTTAACTTATCTAAATCAAGAAAGTTTAAAAAGCGTGCTGATAATTTAGGGTCTTCTTGATCAAGAAATGAGGTCGATAAATTATATAAGACATTTACCAAAAGACTATCATAACTGGGTAAATGAAACTGTTCGTATGCTCGCACCATTTTCTTGGAAACTCTTAAGTTAATCTTAGCCGGCATTGAAAATGACAGGTTAGCAAAAACAATATATTCAAAGCTAAACCATCGTCCTGGATGCAGAAGATATCCTTGAACAAAGTCACAATCATCTTGAGACAACAAGTGCTTTTTTTCAGATAATTCATCAATGCAGCTTTGGATTGTCAATAAAACCAGTCTGTTTGGTGTGGTTAGCAATTTATCCCTTTTGTAAACAGTCACTAGCTGTTTCAAGCCAGCCACGTTCATTTCATCATAATAACGCGCAATCTTTTTGAAAATGAAGGTTGGTGACTCGCTTTGTTCATCAATCAATTGGCAGAATTCTTCAGCCGACATAAAAGTTGGTTTAAGTATCTTCATCATCGTATTTAAGGTCATGTCACCCGTATCATGTTCCAGGTGCGAAATCGTTGATTGGTGGAGGTTTCCTCTAACCTCCTTAATCCTCAGTTCTCGTCGTCGCCGTACTTCATGGTAAATAGAACCCGCTGCATACTTCAATATATAAACTCCTAATTTTTAGCCAAAAATATGAATGATTTCATATTAACACAAAAAGCAGCGTTCATTCCTTACACTATATGCAGAACAAAGGAAGGAGCTGAAGAAGTGATGATGACCGTACTTCTTTCAATCTTAGTGCCTCTTGGCGGTCGCGTTATCGCAGGTGGCTGATCGAAAATCCAACGGCTACTCGCTAAAATCGAGTTAGATTGTTAAATATATATTCCGAGGTTTAAATCAATGCTAAAATTATGGATTTCATTTTTGGTAACATTCGTCATTGCGATGTTACTCGCATTTCTTTACAAGCAAACCCAAAGCGGCATCGTTTTATCTACGATCTTTATCTTTGGCCTAATCAGTTTCGCTATACTGATTTTCATTGCTTATAAAAGCATCTCAAACGCTTTAAAATCGTAATAGAGACATTTAGGAGGATTATATTTATGCAATTCAGCGCAAAGAAACTCTCAGTACTTGGTCTAGCTATAGTTCTTGGATCGGTTGGTCCGCTTTCGGCTGTTACAAGTGTGCACGCCGCAGAATCGGATACTGCCTTCTCAGATTCGATCCAACCAAACAATGGGGGAACATTAGACGACTTAATAGATCAAACGTTTGGAAAATCTGCCCCCGATTATTCTGGAGAGATCAATTGGTCTGACACGATCATTCATCCTAGCTCCAAAAGTTTTTCCCAGCTTTACGCTGAACTATCACCCGAAGACAAAGCAAACTTTGATACATTAGCAAGCCATTATGGATGGTCTGATTCCGAAAAAACTCAACTTCTACAATCAAAAGCAGGTATTGCTGACGATCCAGCAGTACAGGCAAGATGGAAGGTAGCCGTTATAAAAGCTGTTTTCAAGGCTGCTGCTAAGGTACTCGGGGCAAAGATGGGTGAAAAAACATTAAGTGACTGGGTCAACTATTTTACAAACTTTGAAGGTGATATGCAAGATGGTATCCAAAGCTTTTTAGTCACTCAAATGGGATGGAACAGTACAGTAGCTTATTGGACTGCTCGAACGATTGTATTTTTAGCCTTTTAAGGTCAGATGAAAGTCTTCCAAATTTAAATTGTAGTGTGCTGGGTCAAACAGCTCATAACAAATAAATCATGATGCAATATACAGTTTAAAAATATAGCCATACTATTATTCACTTGAGTTTGAAAGATAGTATGGTTTTTTATCTCCTTAAGGTTTTTAAAGATCCTGGTATCAAGGCAAAGGAATCATAGACTGGGTGAAAATCGGCTGGTTACCACGCCATCATGTCCATTAAGATTGAGCAATACGAGCGTTTAGTGCTACTGTTTTAGCCTATAAATAGTTCGAAATCGGCAAAACACAACCAGTTACTTCAATCTGCTCCCACGCCGCGTTCAGTGATGCCAAAACCACCCGCTCATCACCCGTGCTACCGGCTTTTCTCAACGCCCACCGGAACGCGCTAATAACCCGGAACCGGATCAAAAACCGGATTCAGGTAACAAAATTTAAAAGCAAAGCAATTGTGACCGTACCACAGCAATATACGTCTAATCTGTTGATCGGCGAAGGAAAAAAGAAACAACTTTCCTTCGCCGTTTGATTACAGAGACAACAATTGCTCCGATTATTCCCGCAATAAATCCACTTACATGCGCAATTTCCACAAATCTCTGGGCATCCGATGCATCTGCTTTAGGAAAAAGTCCGAGTATGAGATATGAGAACGCGCCAATAACCACTGCCTTAGTAATGAAGGAATATTCAGGTTCTTTTATTAAAAACGCCGCTATAGTCAGAGGAAACAATGCATATACTGCAATTGACGCGCCATAGAACACACAGAGATATAGACCTATGCCCAAAATCGACTGAATAAACTCACCAAATACAAAACAGAATATAGAAGACCCAACCCATCCAGAAACAAAGAAACTGGTTACGAAAACCCAACTACCAATTTTCCACTCAATAAAGGGCCCTAGAACAGCAATCGGTAAAAGATTCCACATTAAGTGATGCCATTCATAATGGAAAAGCGGTCCTGTTATGATATACCAGTATTCGCCTCTTAAAATTGATGGTATATTTCCGACAAATTTGTCAGATGGTATTAAGAATGTATTGGTTAAAACTGAGAATAAAAAATAAAAGAACATCAATGTGAAGCATGTTAGAAAAGTCCCCCTAGCGCCGAAATAGATATTCACAAGATTCGATCTTCTTAACTTTTGCAGCATGATAGCCCCTCCCCAAACATAGTGCAACTCAGTAAGTAACCCTTATGTGTAAAACGAATAATACCTTAAAGTCGCCCATTGTCAACTTTTTGTTCATTTAAACTACTCCCATGAATAAAAATATATTTATTTTTTCTATTAGCACATTTGAAAGTATTGACTACACTGTTTTTATATTTTCCTAAGCTGTTTCACCAAGCCAAAGACCCTTATGATGAACAGAGACGGCTATAAACAGTTCATAGTAAAGTCAGGTGTTGATGCTTTAAATACAGTAATCCCAAGTGGAAGGAGAAGTATTAACGGTCAGTAAAATCTTAATATATGTCTATCAGCTTAACGAAATTGCAAGGCGCTATAAATTAATTGCGAAGTTCGTGTAAGCGCTTATAATAAATAGCGTTCACGGTTTCAATGATTAATCCCAACTTTAACCCTATATGTCTGTACTTCACTGTCACGTACGACTGATGCGAGGCGCATCTCCGCAACAAGTGAACACAATAACAAATTTTCAGGAGGCAAAATAATGGCAGATAAACGTTGGCAACATCCACTATATACAACTGAAGCAATTAACGATGAAGGACTCGAGGGGCACGCGTATGTTCCCGGCGGCCTTAAAGTTCAAACAAGCAGTCCATTGAACGATCATCCCGGCACTAACCCAGAACAACTTTTGGGCTTGTCGTTAAGCACCTGTCTGGAAGCAACCTTAGAAGCCGTTGAAAAGGAACACGGCTTGCCGCATACAGGCGCGGTCCGGGTTAAAGTTGCCTTCATTGGCGAACGCGCGGAGTATCAATTCTTGGTTCACGCTCAGGTTATGGTCAAAGGTGTTGATCTTGACACAGCCAAGGCGTTTACCAACGAAATTGAAAATCGCTGCCCGGTTTCAAAATTACTTAAAAATAGCGGTAATTACACCATCGAAACCGTCACTGATTTCGCTGATTAATTGCTTGCCCGAAAATCGCCTTGTTGAGTGGATTCACACTTAACGAGGCGATTTTTGACACCTTGCGATCATCATGCAAAAACTGGTTGCCAGCCTACAGCCATACGATCAAATACCTTCTGTTATTATTTGCATCCCACCTGATTTTTAGCACTGCAAGCGTTACACTGATAACTAGAAGGGAGTTGCAAATATGAAGAAGATTATCAATGCTCCAGGCGATATTGTCCCGGAAATGATTGCTGGTCTTGTTGCCAGTTATCCGCAATATTTGAAACAGATTCCTGAAACAACGGCGGTCGTCCGCAATGACGCCGCGTTCAAGCAGAAGAAGAAAGTCGGGGTTATTTCCGGTGGCGGCTCAGGTCACGAACCGCTGCACGCCGGCTATGTCGGTCAAGGCATGTTGGATGCAGCCGTTGCCGGTCAGGTCTTCACCTCACCCACCCCAGATCAGATTTATGCCGCGATCAAGGCGGTTGACCAAGGCGAAGGGGTTCTGATGATCGTCAAGAACTACTCCGGCGATGTTATGAACTTCGACATGGCCAAGGATCTCGCCAGTGTCGACGATATCAACGTTGAATCCGTGGTCGTTGACGATGATGTGGCAGTCAAAGATTCGCTGTATACACAAGGTCGCCGTGGCGTTGCCGGCACTATTTTTGTCGAAAAGATAATCGGCGCGGCTGCCGAGGCCGGCTTGAGCCTTGATGAACTCAAAAAGCTAGGCGATGCTGTGGTTAAAAATACCAAGTCGTTTGCCGTTGCACTGCACGCCGCGACGGTTCCTGAAGTGGGCAAACCCGGTTTTGACCTCAAGCCTGATGAAATCGAATTTGGCGTTGGGATTCACAATGAACCCGGCACTGGTCAGGAAAAGTTGCCGACTTCCAAAGCACTTGCCAAACAATTGATTGGTAAGTTAACTGTTGAGTTTAAAGATCCTAAAGCGCATGCCTATGCCGTTTTAGTCAACGGTATGGGCGCAACTCCGCTGTCGGAACAATACATTTTCATGGGTGATGTTTTGAACGAGTTACACGCACAAGGCCTTAAAGCAGACTTCACCAAGGCTGGCAACTATGTCACATCACTTGACATGGCGGGGATTTCACTGACGATGCTGGCACTGGATGATCCGCAATGGTTGAACTATCTGAATGCATCTGCACACACTGTTGGCTGGGGGGATACTGATGTTAAACGCTGAAACTTTGACTAAATGGATGACAAATTTTGAAAGTCGTATTACGCAGCAAAAAGACCATCTCACCGAACTTGATCGGGTCATTGGCGATTCCGACCACGGTAACAACATGGAGCGTGGCGTGAATGCCATCAAGGCTGCCTTCGAAAAAACGCCACCAACTGCCGATCTTGCCCAAGACTTCAAGACCATCGCCATGGCCATGCTCAGCAAAGTCGGTGGTGCTAGCGGTCCATTGTACGGCACTGCTTTTCTGGAAATGGCCAAACTCGCGAAAACCGATACTGACTTCGGCGATCTGGTTGAAGCGGCAGCAAAAGGCATTGCCAAACGCGGCCAAGCCAAACCAGGCGATAAGACTATGCTAGATGTCTGGGCCCCCGCCGCTGACTTAATCAAACAAGGCAAGCTGGACGATGCTGCCATTGACAAACTCGTCGAAGCTACCAAACCCATGACTGCCAAACGCGGCCGTGCCTCCTACCTCGGCGAAAAAAGTGTCGGCCACATCGATCCCGGTGCTGCCTCAACTGGAGAGCTGCTAAAGGCATACCTAGAGGCAAGAGCGTGAACTGGCGCGGTTAGAGATCGGAGTGTAAGTGGCCTTGGGCGTGATGGCTGGGTTTTGCCATTGCGACCAAGGTCCTTACACGCAGATCTCTGCGCCAGTGAACGCGTTTCAGCAATTACCGTCAAAAACCAAAGGAGTGTGATTTTCATGGCAATGGGCATGTTGCTCGTCTCCCATGTGCCGGCCATCGCCAGCGGCCTTGAGACTTTAATCAAACAAGTGGCCAAAGATGTTCCGATCACCACGGCTGGCGGTACCAGTGATGGTCAAATCGGAACGGATCTGGATCATATTCAAAAAGCAATCAACGACAATCCGGCTTCCGAGTTGCTCGTCTTTTACGACCTCGGCAGTGCCAAAATGAATTTGGATATTGCCGAAGAGGTCAGCGACAAACAGATGCACGTTTATGACGTGGCCTTTGTGGAAGGTGCCTACGCCGCTGCGGCTTTACTGGAAGCTAACGTGACATTGGATAAAATCGAAGCCCAATTGAAGCCACTAAAGGTCAAATAACCTTCATTTCCGCTTGTCGGCATCCCTTGCAGACAAGCGGTTTTTCGCATTTGTAAGCTGATATTTTTTAACCACAGGAGTGAAACGTGATGGCCACATCTGACCAAACAAAAATGCAATTTGCGACCACCTTGAAAGACCTCATGCACCACAAGCCGTTGGATCGCATTACCATCGCTGAATTAAGCGCGGCAACACACGTGAATCGCAACACTTTTTATTACCATTTTGAAGACATCTACGGCTTGTTGAAGTGGACGCTGGAAGCCGATATTGGCCGTAAAGTCATGCAAAATCTTGGCGCGGCGACTTGGGAGGCCAAGTATCAACTGGTGCTTGATTACATCATTGCCAACCAAGCCTTTTGCCTGAATGCCTATCATTCCGTGGGCCGTGACATGCTGGAAGAATTTCTGTTCCAATCAGCGACCGACATGGTAAAGCCAGTGGTGCTGGACATCGATCCCACCACCCCGGCGAAAATGGTGGCCGATATCTGCAATTTCTACGGTGCCGCCATCGTAGGTCAGATTCTATTGTGGCTAGCCCAATCCTTGCAAGAACCCGAGCGTGACCTGATCAAACGAGCGGATCTCATGCTGAATGGTTCAATTGCATTCATCGTGCACAAACAGGCGCATGGAAAAGAACGTTAATTTTCGAACAAACATCATATTTTGACTAAAGACGCTTCTTTTTCGCCTGACTATAATGAAGTCAGAAAGCGAAAGGAAGCGTTTTATGATGAAAAAATTCTTGTGGACGGCGCTGGGATTGGCGCTGGTTGCTGGCGGCACGGCTTGCTACTTTGCAAACAAAATGGAACTGTTTAAAGATGACGCTGACGCATACAAAAAGTTTGAAAGTCGCTAGGAGGCAAAATAATGATCAAGCATAAGGCGATCATGATCGGTGCGGGGTTAGCCAACATGGCGGCCGCTGTTTATTTAATTCAAGAAGGTCATTGGCAAGGTGATCAGATTACGTTCTATTCTCTGGACGATCACGGGTCCAACGATGGCGCTCCAGCAGAAGAGACAGCAGACGAATATTGGAATAAATATCATCCAATGGAAAATACCAAAGGCTACGTCGCGCGCGGTGGGCGGATGCTCAATTATCGAACCTATGTCGATTTGATGGACTTGCTGAGTCGCATTCCATCGGCAACTGAACCCGGATTGACGGCGGAAGAAGATACCCGGCAATTTGACGCTCAGCACCGGACGTTTGATAAGGCGCGGTTAATGGAAGGCGGCATCGGCATTATCCAAGCCGGTCACCTTGGCTTAAACAACAAGGATCGCCTTTTGCTAACCAAGCTGATTATGATGCCGGATTCGGAAGAAGAGAAACTCGACAATGTAAGCATCGCCGACTACTTCAAAGATGACCCGCATATGTTCCAAACCAACTTCTGGTACATGTGGGAAACCACTTTTGCCTTCCGCGTTGAAAGTTCAGCGCAGGAGTTGCGGCGGTACATGCACATGATGATTTACGAGTTCACCCAAATCGAGCATCTGGTCGGTGTCAACCGCACCCGTTACAATCAATTTGAAAGCATCATGTTGCCGCTGATCAATTACCTTAAAGATCAAGGCTGCCGCATCATCCTCAACCGCCGCGTCACAGCATTCGAGTTTAAAGACACCGCGATGACCGATGAAATCACGGTAACCGGTTTGAAAATGCTGAACACCGAAACCGATAAGCCGGAACATGTGGTCGTGGATGACGATACCGCTGTCTTCTTCACTAACGGCTCCATCACCGACTCAGCCACTCAAGGTGATTTTGACCATCCTGCTGTTGAAAACATGGACTACGGTGCCGCGGCTAGCTTATGGAAACAAGCCACGGACCACTTCTACAACCTAGGCAACCCGGATAAGTTCTTCGCGGATCGGGCAGCCAGCGAGTGGGTCAGTTTCACCTTAACCACCAAGGATCACTTGCTGCTCAACGAAATCGAGCGCATTACCACCCAAATCCCTGGCAATGCGTTGAACTCTTTCTTATCCACCCAACCCATCACCGCGCTTGGACAAAAAGACGTGATGATGTCGATTGTGGTGCATCACCAACCGCACTTCACCACCCAAAAACCTAACGAAACCGTTTTGTGGGGCTACTTCCTATATCCACGTCGTTATGGTGAATTTATTAACAAGCCGTACATCAAAATGACGGGGAAGGAAATGGCATTGGAACTGATCGGTCAACTTGCCAAAGTCGATCCGGGTCCTGGCAACATTCGCGATCGCCAAGATGAAATCATGGCAAGTATCATCAACAACATTCCGGTTTACATGCCGTATGCTTCGGCCCTCTTCAACAATCGCGCCAAAGTTGATCGACCGGAAGTCATTCCCGCCCACTCAACCAACCTCGCTTTCACCGGTGAATTTGCCGAACAGCCATTCCAGATGGTCTTCACCGAACAAAGCGCAGTCCGTTCAGGCGAAATTGCGGCTTATCACTTCACCGGTATCCCGATGAGCCACCTCGTACACACGCCAAGATATGACAAAGATATCAAGACTTTGATGCGCGCAACCAAGAAAATGTTTGAATAACCACGCGCTATTTGCAATTTAAAAAGTTTATTGACCAAAAAAGTGTAACAGGCATATGAGATGCGTAATGTATCTTTAGATGCCTGTTTTTAAATGCTAAAAAATCCCCGGTTCCCCGCCACAATCCCCGCTAACTAGCATGAAAATTCAGCGTCAATTTTTTCTGCACTTTCTCTCGTCACCCACAGCAAGTTTTTATGTGAGCACCACCTGGCACCTGTTAAACTAAGGGTAATAAAACCCGCAATGACCGTATATGGAGGGCATATCATGGACTATCAAGTAAAACTGCAACGACACGCCAGTCGCGAAATCGATCTTTACTGGCCTGATTTTCAAAAAAGCAGCGACTACACGGCCTTAATGCAGGATCCGGATTTCGCGAAAATTCCGCCGCAAGAAATCCGTTCAATTCTCGTCACCTTTTTTTCCGAGTCGTTTGAAAATCTGCGCTCGACGATTAAAACCCTTTCGGCCGAGGCGGTTTCAATCGCGCTCGAAACCACGCTGCAACAAATCAACGATAAGCATCGCCGGCGTAGTGAAGCAATTGCGATTGCTGCCGAGCTGATTAAGAGCATGATGATTTGGTTGATTCGAACCAAACGCGTTAAATTGACCATCATTGATTTTGTTGATGCGTTGATGGGCGCCTTACTCACGACGACTTATGTATTGGGACTGGTCGAAGAAGGCGATCTTGCTTCGCCACGTGCCGGCCAACGTGACGACCGTTTTGACGACGATGACGACATGACGATCGATTCAGCGAGCATGGCCACGCTGATTGAACAATTGATGCTCTTTTTCGACTCTAAGACCTGGCATCAACTACCGCATTCAGCTCAAGATGAAGAGTTCTTCGGTGCGGTCATCTTTTTCCTGATTCAAACCATTCAAAACATGTTTGGTCACGAACCTAAAGAGTGGACCAGCCAGGATATTGGCGCTGCTTTGTTGCTACTGCTGCGTGACACGAAGATCGTTCCGCGTGATAAGCAGCAGGCACTGGGTAAATCGCTGGCAATCTTCATTAAGTCAACTGCCAACTCGCATCTTTGGACGGCAACGCAACTCAAGGCTTTGGCGGATACCGCTCAAGCACAGGTCAAAGAAGCGCTCGCAAAGATACCGGCGACACCGCCAAAAGCCACAGCCGCGGCAACACCGGCGACAGGTCCATCAGATCGCGTCATTCCCATGGCAGACTGGCAGAAAGGTCGCCACAAAAAGTAATCATGTCAACCAGCAGCGTTTTTAATTAACCGCATAAAAAGAGACGTCACAATCAGGTATGGCAAAATCCGTACTTGGTTGAGACGTCTTTTTTCTTATTCAATCTGCTGAGCCTGCGACCTAATGAATCGACTTAAGCATAGCGCACCGTTCGTATTTTCATGCCCGCAAATCTTACTTAAAGTTGATTAAACTGTTCCGTTTTAACCAAATCATCATAGGTCACTTCAGTCAGGTTCGGATCGAGTGTCTTGGTCGTCATGGTTAACGTGTTGGCGTCCTGAACAAAAATGGCGCGCTTGCTCAGGTCGTATCCGGACCAGTACTGGGTATAATCGGTTAAAATCGAATGCTTCGGGTCGCGGCCTAGACCTTGAGGAATCAAAACGGTTTTGAACGCATTGTAAAGCACGCGGATACCTTCGTTGCTATTGAACGGGTCGAGGTTGCGTGACACGAACATCGCCCGAACAAATCGGGATGGAGACGTATAATCACCTGGCAGGCCAAACATGCCATAACCGGTTCCTAATTCAATCGGCTCCAAATGTTGGTCGCCGAGATCGGCCCCTTCCGGATAGTTGCGATCATTGAGGCTGACATAGTTCCGTAAATTGGTCGTGTGCCACCCGTATTCCGGACTATTTGTCATGGCGCCGACACTGTCATACAGTTTGAAGGCACCATGGTCAGTCGGTTCAATCACGAGTCCGGCACCGGATGGATCAACGAATGTGTAATGCAAAGGAATCTTGACGCCTTGACCACCAAACTGAAACGGCTCGTCCAGCAGGCCATACTGACTCGCAAGTGCGCGCACTTCCGCAACATTCTTGCAAGTCGTCAGCGCCAACGTGACAAACTCCTCGCCTTTAATCGGCTTCAGATTGCGCTTCGCCAGTGACTCGGCACTTGCCCAGCTGCACTCCACCAGCACCTGCAAGTCCCCGGCCAAACCTTCACTGTTGACGCCATCAAACAGCGCCACGCTTTGATCAACCCCAACACCAACTGCGGCATATTTAGTCTTCCAAGTAGCCGTTTGCGCTGGCAATGTCTGGTTCGCAGGCAGACTCACAATCTTCCCGGGTACCCCACCAGCAGGCGACTCGTGGAAGAAACTCGTGTTATAGTCCATCGTTCGACCCCAGAAAATACGTCCATTTATACCTAGCAAAGCCGCCTCTGTCTGAAAGCTATTTCTTTTGTAAATAGCTAATCGGCTTATTCACCTCAATTTTAGTACCAGAAAAAGTCTTCTTGATCCAGGCCTGAATCGTTGAGTTGTGATAAAGCGTGACTAACTTTTTAAGTTCGGGCTTGTTTTTATTTTTAACCGCCGTCACCAAAATATTCACATTGGCACGAGTATCCTGACTCAGCTTCTCATGCACCAACGAATCCTTTAAAACATTTAGCCCACCATCCAAAGCACGCGTATTTGATATCAATCCTGCATCTAGGTCAGGCAATACCTGAACTGAAGGATCCACCTCTTTGAACTTTAAATGTTTCGGATTACTTTGAATATCCTTGACGGTACTCAAGGCATTAAAATCCGGCTTTAACGTAATCAACTTGGCCGCAGCCAGCAGCAACAAACCGCGCGTCGCATTCGCCGGGTCATTGGAAATACCAATCGTTGCACCATCAGGAAGCTGATTTAATCGCTTATATTTTTTGGAATACAATCCCATCGGCTCTAAATAAGTTGTACCAAGCGCCGCCAACTTTTGACTTGGATTTGCCTTGTTATACTGTTCGAAATACGCGTAAGATTGAAACGCATTGACATCCAACTGCCCTTCAGCGGTTGCCGAATTTGTTACATTGCCGTCTGCCACCTGTTTGACTTTGAGCTTCACACCAGCCTTTTTAGCTTGTGGTGATTGCGCAATATGTTGCCAGATCTGATAATCCGAGCCACTGCTGCCAATTACAATCGTCTTGTTGCTCGAAGTCGCCGTACTGCTGGTAGTTTTTCCACAAGCTGTCACGCTGACCAACGCCAACAACGCCGCACCGACTAGCACTAATTTTTTCCAACTTCGCATGAAAATGCCTCCTCATCATCACTTTTCAACCAAAACCGACACAAGCTGAATTCAAAAAAAGCCGTCCCTTGACCACCAAAAATGTCGTCAAGGGACGGCCATGCCGTGTTACCACCCTCGTTTGCAATGCCGAAACATCGCCTCCAGTACCTGTTGATACCTGGCAGGATAACGGCTGCAACCGATCCGCAGGCGTTAACCGCACGAATCACTATTCGAAGCTCATCTTCACCTTTTTGCCAACGCCCCTTTTTCACCATCCGGGTTCTCTGCAACGCCTGCGCTAAGGCTAATCTTCTTCTCGAAGTGTTGATTTAATAACATCTTTAACGCTATTCTCGTTAAACAGGTCACGTTATTGAATGCATCATACCCTCTTCACAAATAAATAGCAACTTGATGTTTGCCAATTTGTGATTGTTCTATCAGCTAAAACGTTAACATGTAAAGAGCCCGATCGTATTCTCAATTCTTAACACCGAGAAAAATATGTTGACATCTCTGCACGGATCACTGAAAATAAAAGTGTACTAAAAAGAGTCGCTGGCTAATCACCAGCGACCCGTGAAACAACAATGCTGCTTGACGGCGGCTCATTCTAACTTAATTAAGCCATCACGAGCCCGTTAAGCTGACGTGACGGCTTTTTTGTTAGTCTCGATCGATTAGCTTTAGAACCAACTCGATCACGGCAATCAACAATAGTGCGGCCATGATCATGAGGCTCAAAGCTTCGAAGTCGGACATTTCTGCTCCTTTCTAAAGAATTCTGCGGTCTTATCGTTTTTACACCATAAGCACCACCCCCTTCTTCAAAAAGAGCCGCCGTCGCGTAACATTGTTGGTTTTAGTTTATCAGTTGTTACTTTATCATTCCATATATACCATTTGTTATTAATCTAGGCTAGTAATTTTTCTTTTTTCCGCCTCAAATCCTAAACAAATATGTTGACATCTCTGCACGGATCACTGAAAATAAAAGTGTACTAAAAAGAGTCGCTGGCTAATCACCAGCGACCCGTGAAACAACAATGCTGCTTGACGGCGGCTCATTCTAACTTAATTAAGCCATCACGAGCCCGTTAAGCTGACGTGACGGCTTTTTTGTTAGTCTCGATCGATTAGCTTTAGAACCAACTCGATCACGGCAATCAACAATAGTGCGGCCATGATCATGAGGCTCAAAGCTTCGAAGTCGGACATTTCTGCTCCTTTCTAAAGAATTCTGCGGTCTTATCGTTTTTACACCATAAGCACCACCCCCTTCTTCAAAAAGAGCCGCCGTCGCGTAACATTGTTGGTTTTAGTTTATCAGTTGTTACTTTATCATTCCATATATACCATTTGTTATGAATCATCTTTTTTCGCACATAACTGACACAGCAACAACCTGTTCCACATGGGTTTCAAAATCCCCTCGTATTCTCCACTAGGCACACCTCCTTGCACCTGCTAAACTAAAGCTAATGGTAGCCTCACTTATAAATAAAGGAGCAAGGCAACGGCAAAAGAAAAATTAACTTATGAAACGAAAATGTTGCGCCACGCAGGACGTGAACTTGATAAGTATTGGGACGATTTTCACACCACTCCGAATTTTTGTTAAGCTGCTTCAAGAGACGACGTGGGTTGGGGATGCAACTTCTCAAGCCCGTTCGACGCTGACAACGTTTTTCGCCACCGCGTTTGCTTCGCTCAAGCATTGCCAAACTCGATATTCCCCAAATTGTTGATGGCTTGGAACAAACTTTAGAGGCGTCGGCGAATTCAGATGATCCATATGCTGACATTGACTTTGATGCAGACGTTATTCGCTCAATGATCATGTGGCTGATTCAGCAGAAAAAGATTCTGCTCACCAGCGATGATTTCATGACGGCACTCATCCAGGCACTCACCGAAACCACTACCCACGCTGCTATTAGCCAGTACGCCGACTATGCTGATTATGAAGATGATGATGACCCATTCGGTGATAATGACTTTGACGATGATGACGAAGCTGTAGATGATGAGGATGATGGCTATGATGCCGAAATTGAAAAAGCATTGGCTGACGTCGAAAATGACCCGGAATTCGAGGAAAAAGCCATTGACTTCTCTTCACCGCAAACCCAAACGCTTTTGGATTTACTTTCGCGTTTCATCGAATCATCCGCTTTGGATCGTCTTCCGGAAAAAGTGAAGACCCCGACCTGCTCACCATGTTAGTTTTGCTAATCATGCAAAGTAATAAGGTGATGTTCAATCACGAAATAAAAGCGTGGACCAAGGAAGAACTTTCAACAAGCTTGACCTTCATCCTAAGCGACAAGGAAGTCATCAAAGCAAATCAACGTAAACCGGTCTTACAAGCCTTGGCAGCGTTTATTCGTTCAACTGCCAATGAAGGTCTCTGGTCAGCAAAACAAGTCAAAAATTTTGCTGAAGCGGTCGATGAAAAAATCAAGGCCTTGGCACCTGAGTCATCAACGCCTGAAGTGAAAACAAAAAAAGATAACAAACCGACAGTTGGCCGAGTTGTGCCGATGAAAAAGTTTAAAAAAGGTAAATACAAGAAATAGTCTTTTGTTGAAGCTGGTTTTAAACCATCGTGCTGTGTGCAAATATAGTACGGCGATTTTTTTATTTAAGGAGCCAGTAACTCTTTGCTCTCCCACCTTTTCACACACTACTTTTTGGCTTCAATCGCTAAACTATTTGAAAGTCGTCAATTACTTATGTTAAAAGCTAACAAAATCAGCGGCTTTTAAGATACAATCGTTGTGAATCAGAAAGCAGGAAGATTTTTCAATGTCAAAATCAAACATAGAAAAAAGTGCTGAACAAATCAGTGAGTACCTTCAAGGAAATCCGCAGCATGTGCGCGTTGAAACGATCAAGTTACCAGAAACGTCTCAGGACACGACTGCACGTCAATGAGTGAAAGCACCCATCCCGTAAGTCAAACTAGCGGATGGGTATTTTTCATAAGCTTGCCTATTTTGAACTTGTTATTTAGTGCCTAAAAAGCTAGCGAGTCCGACTGAAGGGGAAATAAGCGTGGATAAAACCAATCAATTACTGACACTTTTAAAAACCAGTTATACAAGCATCTTAACCACCAATTTAGTCGGTATTTACTTGCACGGATCCTATGTCATGGGCTGTTTCAACCCGGCAGTAAGCGACTTAGACTATCTTGTTGTTGTCAATAGCCCGCTAAGTAACAAAGCTAAGGCCAGTATCATGCATGTAACACTTGAGAAGCTTTGGCCTTTGAGTCCGGCAAAAGGATTGGAATTTCACATTCTTCTTAAACAAGACCTATCTACTTTTTCGGAACCCGTTCCCTTTGATTTTCATTTTTCAAAAATGCACTATCAAGAGTATTTGCGCGAACCAGCAAAGTATATTAATCAAATGCACGGAACCGACCCCGATCTCACGGCACATTTGATGATCGTCAATCAATATGGTCAAGTTTTAACCGGGAAACCAATCGCCGAAGTTTTCGCACCAGTTCCTGCCCAAGCATATTTAAAAAGTATTCTTTATGACGTTGGCAATGCAGACACTACAATTATTGATCAGCCAATGTATACGATTTTAAACCTATGCCGGGCATTGGCGTTTAAAAATGAACGCCTCGTCACATCAAAGTCTTCCGGTGGGGAGTGGGCACTAGCAACGTTATCCCCCAAATGGCGTCCACTCATCAAGCTGGCGTTAAACGAATATCAGTCTGGAAGTGGACGTGTGAGTGAATATCAGGCAGTTGAGTTAAAAGCCTTTGCCGGTTATATGTTAAAGCGGCTTGTAAATTAGCGCTTGCTCTAAGTACGTATCCAACTTCGAAATAGTGAATTAGAAAGTCATACTCTCTGTTTCTGAGCTTACAATTGCTCAACTATTATTCTTCACCTACTTCTCGCCTGCAGTATGATTAACCCAAACTATTAGAAAGGTCCCTACCATGCCCACCTCCCTACCCCTCATCGAACAATCCCGCTTCAAAAAACATCTCAAACAACTCCTACAAGCCGGCCGCTTCACTAAGGCTGACTTTCAGCAAGTCCTTGCTTACTTACAAACCAGCACCCCACTGCCGGAAAAGTATGACGATCACGTGATCAAAAAACGCAAGCCAGATCGCGCTTTGTTCATCAAGGGTAATTGGCTGCTCATTTATCGGGTTGAACCAGATGCGATCCGCTTGATTGATGTTGGCCGCCATGGCGAGATTTAACGGTTGTGCCGGCTTAGTGCCCGAGCATTCTTTTCACCGGACTTGTGCTGGTCGGCAAGGTTGCATATTGTTGCCACCAACGCCCCTGTGCTAAGCTGATTTCAGGAAGGGGTGTGACTGCCATGATTCGTTTGATCGCAGTCGATTTGGATGACACATTATTGAATTCGCATAAGCAATTATCACCGGCCACGGTCGAGGGTTTGCAAACGGCTCTGGCTTCCGGGATCAAAGTCGTGCCGTGTACCGGGCGGCCACTGCCAGGGGTGCGGACAACGTTGGACGCGCTGGGGCTACATGGTGATGATCAATATGTCATTGTTCAAGGTGGCGGCGTGGTTCAGAGTACCAGTGGGAAAATCATCGCGCAAAAATTCATGAACCATCAGGATTATAAAGATTTTTCGACTTTTGCAACCTCGGTATCGGCGGCCGGGATTGATAGCAACGTTTTGACCCCAGCCGGTGACGTCTACACCGCCGATCGAAACATCAGCCGGTACACAGTTTTGCAGGCATGGGAAAATCACGCCGGTATCAAGGTTCGCGAACCTCAGGAAATGCCGGATGATTTTGTCATTGCAAAAGGTATCTTACTCGGCGAACCAGAGCAGGTGGCTAACATTCAACCGCAAGCCGAAGCCGAATTTGGCAATCGGTTTACCGTGATTCGCAGCATGCCGTTTATGCTGGAAATTATGCCACAAGGGGTCGACAAAGGCTGGGGGCTGGCGCAACTCACACAGCATCTGGGGCTAAAGCCGGCCGACGTGATTGCTTTTGGCGATGAACACAATGACCTTGATATGTTTGATTTTGCCGGGGTAAGTGTGGCCATGGCAAACGGTCAGAATGTCGTCAAGAGCCATGCTGATTATGTAACCGCCAGCAATGATGACGATGGCGTTGTGAAGGCGCTAAAGCATTTTAAAATTATCTAGTTTTACATCCAAAAAGCCGCTGCAGAGAACCCTCAATGTTCTGTGCAGCGGTTTTTTCTTACCCCTTAGACCGGCACGTTGGCAATTTTCAAACGCCAAGGTGTATCATTGGATTTAGGCAAAGCTAAAATAAAATTGTCCAATAATTAATTGTTCTCGGCTATTGACGCTAGATTGTAATTATTCTAATATAAAGATAGAGCCGTTGTTACATAACTGCGGTTACTACATATCCTAGGAGGGATTTTTGTGGACAAGCCAAAGATCATTGTTGTTGGGGCATCACACGGCGGTCACCAAAGCGTTCTGGAATTATTGCATCGGTATCCGGATGCAGAAATTACCATGTTTGAATCAGGTGACTTTGTTTCGTTTATGTCCTGCGGGATGGAATTATTCTTAGAAGATCAGGTCACAGATGTGAATGATGTTCGTAACTTCCGCCCTGATGATTTAATCAAACGTGGTGCGCATGTGTTCAACAACCATGAAGTAACGGCCATCAACGCTGATGTCAAAACCGTTACTGTCCGCGACACGAAGAACGGCACGGCACAGGATTATCCTTACGACAAATTGATTCTGAGTTCAGGCGTGCGGCCGAACTCACTACCGGTACCAGGCAACGACTTGAAAAATGTTTTCCTGATGCGCGGTTACGATTGGGCAACCAGTATCAAAGCCAAACTTGCAGATCCGGCAGTCAAGCATATCACGGTGATCGGTGCCGGCTACATCGGGATTGAAGCCGCTGAAGCCAGTCGCAAAGCAGGTAAAGAAGTCACCTTGCTTGATATGATTGATCGGCCGCTGGGTACCTATCTTGATCCGGACATGACCGACATCTTAGCTAAAGAGCTGACTGACAAAGGCGTTGAGCTGAAACTCGGCGTGAAAATCGAAGCGTTTACCGGCGATAGTGCAGTCAGCGCCGTGAAAACCGATGCTGGCGAAATTGCCACGGACCTTGTGATTCAAGCCGCTGGTATTCAGCCAGCCACCGAATGGCTCAAGGGCACGGTTTCGCTAGACGATCGCGGTTTCATCAACACCGACCCATACCTGCGCACGAATTTGCCTGATGTTTATGCCATTGGTGATGCAACGCTGGTTTATTCTGTACCGGCGCAGCAAAAAGTTCCGATTGCCTTGGCAACAGTTGCGCGGCGTGAAGCCCGTTATCTGGCGGCTAATATCTTTGCGGAACATCCGGCACGTCCATTTGGCGGCGTTGTCGGTTCCAGCGCGTTGAGTGTATTTGATTACCACTTTGCAGCAAGCGGCTTAAATACGTTCACTGCCGGACGCTCAAATGTCCAAGTCGACACCGCTTTTTACGCTGATTCCCTGCGTCCGGCTTATGTTCCGGAAGCTAATGGCAATCCGCAAGTATGCGTCAACCTTGTCTTTGACCCGCAAACGCACCGGTTGCTTGGGGGCGCGGTTCTGTCCACTTACGACGTCACCGCGCAAGGCAATGTTTTGGCCTTAGCCATTCAACACGGCCTCACGTTGGAAGACTTAGCTGAAGCCGACTTCTTCTTCCAGCCAGGATTCGACCGGCAATGGAGCCTGCTCAACCTCGCCGCTCAACACGCACTAGGTGAACCACGCTTCTAGTCAGTTACTAGTCCTACTGCAACATTGTTTCCTCTTTTAATCATCAGCCATGCAAAAAGACCAAGCTTTCACTGATTTAGTGAGCTTGGTCTTTTTTGGGTGAGCGTGAACTGGCCCGCTTAGATATCTGCACGATGATGGTCATGAAGGTTAAAGACGCACAGCCTTATGCCGCATACTCCGGTTCGCCTTCACGTAACTTACCATCCAAAAGCGTAAACTTCCGATCAGCAAACTTTTCAAGGCGAACATCGTGGGTCACGACAACAATCGCTTTGTTATGCTTGTGGGCAAGATCAGCCAACAACTGGCCAACCACTGCCACCCGCGGGCTATCGAGTGCCGCAGTCGGTTCATCCGCCAGTACAATCGCCGGATCCGGATAAAGCGCCCGCGCAATCGCTACACGCTGGGTTTGACCGCCTGATAACGATGCCGGATACTGATTGACTAAGTTGGCAATACCCAAATCATCCAATAACTCGGAAAGGGCTGCCTGACTAAGGTTCCCTTTTGGTTTGATTTTATCGACCAGCTTAAACTGCTCGCCAACTGTTAAATACGGCACTAAGTTATAAGACTGCAGAACAAAGCCGATTTTGTCCAGCCGCAACGCATCCCGGGCCTTGCCAGAAAGTTGTTCCAGATTTTTCCCGGCTGTGGTCACAATCCCGTCAGTCGGGGTTTGAATTCCCCCGGCAATGGTTAGAAATGTGCTTTTACCCGATCCAGATGGCCCGAGTACCAGTGAGAGACTGCCGGCATCGGCACTGAAATTAACGTTCTTGAGCACTTCAACGTCACTGGTTGGCGTTTTAAAGTTTTTAATGATGTTTTTTAATTCGATTGCTGGCATAGGATCAACCTCCAATAGCGGTAACAGGATCAACTTTTAAGATGGTACGTACAGGGATAATCGCGCCAAGAAAACCGGTGAGCAGGATGCCTAAGATAACGGCAATACTGAGTCCCGCCGAGAAAATCATCGGCACACCCAGCGGCATGAACTTAGCCGTCATCGCCGTCAATGCGCCGCCTAAAACGAGTCCCAGACTGACTAAAATCAACGCCTGATCAATCGTGGTCGCAACCAAAGTCCGTGCCGGTACACCTTGGGCCCGCAATACCGCGTAGTTTGGCAGTTTTTGCATGGTCAAAATGTACAGGAAAACAGCAATGACGATCAGTGAAATGACAAACAGGAACCCAATCATAAAGGTAAAGGTGCTATTTTGCGCCGAATACCCTGGGAGTTTCTGAATAAACGTGTTGGCTGAATACGTCTTAAGATCGCTGGTGTTGATTTTAAAATCGGCCGTCTTGGAGATGATCCCACTGGCGGTAAAACTGGTTGGCAGATTGTGCAAGGTACGCCAGGTGGTCATGGTGCCATAGACCACCGGCGCCACACTCATCTTGGCATTCTGGGTAAACCCGACAATGGTGTAGCGATCGCCTTTGGTACTCAAGCGAATCTTGTCACCAAGCGCGTACCCTTCATTCTTGAATTGCGTGTCCACCACCACTTGATGATCGTTTTGAACACGGTGACCACTGACCAGCTTCATGTCCTTGCCAATATATTGATCCCAATCCAAACCAATCATCGTGGAGCGGATTTCTTTGTGCTGGCTGCTCGTTGCCACCGCGCCGATTGTTCCGACATAAGCTTGACTTTTACCTAGCTTGAGATCTTTAGTCTGTTCAGACGTCAACAAGGACTGGCTTAAGTTAATGTCGGAATCCTTGGCCAAAACGACTCGGGATGTGTCCCACGATTCAATTGCCTGGGTATTTTGCTGCGCCAGCCCGTTTGCCAGCGCGCTGAGAATGAACACCAGATAGGTGACCAGCAGAATCATGGCGATAATTAAGCCATAACGTAATTTTTCATGCCAGATTTCTTTTAATGAGAGATACATCGACTCACTCCTTCACTTGTAGCTGGTTAAGTGCTGCTTTTAGATGCTTCAAAATCAAATCCGCTTGCTCTGGGTTGGCCAGCGCCTCGGAAATCGCGCTGTGGCATAAGGTCGCTACCGCCCATTCAATCGCATCGGCTGGAATCGGGGGCTGTCCAACCGTCACCAACCCGCTGTTCTTAGTAAAATGCATGCGGATAAAATCACGATCCTGACTTTCATCCGCTTCGTGCAAAAACGCCGCGGTGGCAGCATACGGATCACGCCGCATTTCCGGACCCGCAATGCCCGTATGCAACCGCCCGATCACGGCTTTAAACGCATATTGATACGCATCTTTTAAATCACTGAAATATTTATAAAAGGCACCACGCGCAATGTCGGCCTGCTTCACAATCCGCGCCACCTGCGCCTGTGCCAACGGATGCTGCGAAAATTCGGTCACCAACGCAGCCAGAACCCGTTGCTGTTTTGTTTGATCTAAATGTTGGAACGTTGCTAAAACCATGTTGATCCTCCTCAAGCTTTCGCCGCCACGGTTAAACCTTGGTGGTGACGAGTACGCGTGGTGACACCGTGTCACCGTTCAACAATTTGTAGTCTACACGGATAGTGACACGGTGTCAACATCTTTTGCAAAATCTTTTTTCAGAAATCTGCTTCAAATTAAAAACGATCGCCGACGCAAGGCATCACACCGCATCGACAACCGTTTGTCAAAATATCGCCGCTTTAATTCAACCGCAGCTGATCGCCCGGATGAATCACACTGTAGATCGTCTTACCATTGAGGGACGCGAGCTTATACATATTCAACCCATATCGATCCGCAATCGCCCACCAGCTTTCGCCTGCCAAGACAGTGTGATAGCGAATCGTGGGAACGCGCGCCACGCTGCCATTGAGGTTGCCGGTCAAGCGCGTGGTGTAGTGACCGAAAAAGTCGTAACTCATATCCACCCCTAAGCCGTGAAAATTATTGGTAAACTGCCAGGTCCCGACATTATCGATGCCCGGCTGATCAACGCCATAACTCGCAATCCACAGGTTCTTAGGAATCAAGGCCACGCGATCAAAGCGTCTGGTTTTCATCCAGTTCGCCATTGTATACAGGTCTGTGTGCGGATACCCTAGCGCTTTGACCGTCTGAATAAAAACATTCGTCAACCCCGTCAGCTCCCCGGTCAAATCAGGTGCTTCAACATCCGCCGCCATCACACTTTGCGTCGACACGCCCAGCGCACGCGCCGTCACACCGAAGAAACGCCCTTCTGCCACGGCTTCGGCACTGTTATGAAAATGGGCATAGTGATAAGCGTGCACCTGCATCCCCATTCTGCGCCCAGCCGCCAACTGTGCCGCCGCCTTAGGATTCTGGTAAGTCGTTCCTTCTGTCAGTTTGACAACCACTGCCTTGACCCCCAGATCAGCCAACTTGTGAAACCAGCTATCCGAATCCGGCTGCCAACTGCTTACATCTGCCATTAACATCGCCATCTTCTTTCCTCCTACCGTAATTGCTTGCCATCGAGCTTGGCCATGAACGTTTCGATATGTGTGATCAGCGTGTCGAGGCGCCGTTCAATACGCGTGAGTAAAATCACGGCAATGACGACGCCGACTGCCTGATCTAATACATACGTCAATAGTTCTTTATCCATTTGCGTTATCCTCCATAAAAGTTAATTGATTGTCGCTGATTTGCAGCTATCTTCAGCATGCGGATAGGAACGCAGCGTTTTGCTACAGTCTTTCGCAATCGCGCATACCATTTCGGTTAAACCGAGGCACAGTTTTGACTCAGCGCCCGGTATTTTGCCTGCACCCGTTTGCGCACCTGCAAAATCCGCTGCCGACTGACATGCAGCTGGGCGGCAATGGCAGCATCTGACAATCCGCTTAACCGCAACTGCAACACATGGCGTTCCATCGGGGTTAACAACCTGTGCAACTGCTGCAACTGCCACTTCAATTCCAGCGCTTGTTGCAAGCTCCCCGGCGCCATCGCCAGCGTGGTCGTTTGAATATGCGTCGTATTTGCCGGTACGTTTTCCAACTCCCGCCGATGCTGCGCTTTTTGCAGCCGCTGCATCAAGGTCAGAAACACGAAGCGCCACGCCAACTTATTGAACTTTGCGATTGCCGTCTCATCCACCAACGGCTCGCGATAACGGTTGAAGTAGTTGAGATACACCAACATCCCTTCATCCCGCCAATCCTGAAAATCACTGCGGCCACGATGAATCCCCAACCGTGCCAACGCCCCATAAACCACTCCTTGATGCGCAAGAAAAAAATCAAAACCTGTCGCTTCTGTTACCATCACTTCATCCGATCCGGCGCCTTGTTTGTTTCGATATCGATAAGGTTAGTTTAACGAGGCAAGCAGTGATTCGTCTTGGTCGCAATCAGATGAGTGAAAACCTGTTCTATCAAGCTTTCGATTTAGTGAGTGCGGGTATTTATCTGTGCAGGCCTGGGTTTATCGCCTTTTCAAACATAAATTGCGCAAAATTTTCAGCTAAGTTTTTTTGGCATTAAAAAAGTGCTCCCCGACTTTTCACTTCATCGGATCGCACTTCCACCAATATACACGCTTCTTAACGCGTTCACCGGCGCAGGAATCTGCGTGTAAGGATCTTGGTCGCAATGGCCAAAACCGCGTCATCACGACCAAGACCACTTATACTCCGATCCGTAACCACGCCGGCTCACGCCCATCAAAAAACGCATCCGGGTGTCGCAGTCGGACGCGCTTTTCATTAAGTATCGACTTTTTCAGTTACCTTGTCACGTCACACCATAACGCGTGAGCCAACCTGGGCTGGCTCACGCTCACACCAAAAAGGCAGCTTCATACATAACACACCCACCTCGCTCCTCGCCCAATTACCTCCTAAGCTCGATAAAATCAGCCAATACTAGACAATTTGTTGCCATTTCCTGAACACCTGTCGCAATTTCGTGCCATAAATTCACCGCGTTTAACATTTTTAGCTTTTAATTAGCATAAGTTTAAACTAAAATTGAGCCATACATAACGCGGCTATGGTCAAAACCGCTCCAGATGATCCCGACTATCTCGTGACTGAACTCGCCCGTAATGCGATGGCATCAGACGCCTCGCAGTTGCCGTTAAAGGAGATTTTGGCGATTCTCCCTTTACCAGCGTCTTTCCTTCCCCGAAAAACACTGATACTCACGGCCACTGCGGCACACCTGATCAAGCCATCGACGTTAGGCTTCATTCGTTCGCACGAAAACAGTTCGGTTTACTCCCCAACGATGCGCCAAGTTATCGTGCAAAAATTATATCACGGGACTGCCAAAAAACTGCCCAAGATGCTCACCGGCCCGTGCTATGCCTTCATGCCGCTAGCGGCTCCCGATCACCGCAATGTCGGTTGGATCGCGACCCACCGGCTTGTTGATTACGCCATCACAAACGGGCAGCATCACCGAATCGTCACCGTCCGCTTCCAAAAAGGCCGCACACTTACCTTAACCACCACGTATCACGCCGCACGTTTTGGGGAAATCTTAGCCGGCAGCCGCTTGTTGATGGACGTTATCAGTCAACTGGCGCGCATCGCTGAAGGTAACTTGCCGCTGACAAAGGATGCCCATCAGCAACATCACATTGTGGTCACTACGACGATGGCTCGGACACTGATGAACGCGACGCATCAACGGGAGGCTTATTTTGGGGCTAAGCAGGTTGTTGGGGAGGAGGAATATCGGCTGCAGGCTGGGTGGGATGTAGGGTTGGGTGGGGATGGGGTTTAAAAAAACAGCATTGCGACTAAGCTCCAGACAGTTTGACTAGTCACTTATTTGCACAAAGTCACCTAACGAACGGCGATCTGTGCGTAATTCGTTGGTTTTACTTTTCGCTGGATAACCGATGGCAATTCCCATCAACAAGACCTCATCATCCGGAATATCAAAATGCGCGTGAATTTCTTCGGGATAACGAATGATCTCATAAGCAGGTATTGCCCCAAGCCCATTCGCAGCAGCAGCCAAAAGTACCCCATAACCAAACGCACCTGCATCATAAGCTGAATACGCCGAAGCAGCCCGCGGGATGGTTAAATAAATTAACGCCGGAGCACGATAAGGCATCGGCCCCGCCTGATGAAATGCATGTGCTTCGGTTTCATTGAAGAAGTTAGCTGTGGAGGCTTGCCAATGATCAATATTTGCCTGCGCTGTTTTTTGCCAAGCAAGCGGCGGCGTCACCTCAGTCCAACTTTTCCGATGAGTCTGAACAGCCTTAAAATGCTCGGTCCGAATGGCATTTGCTGTCTGGCCAATCGCCAGGTAAACCTTCCACGGCTGTGAATTTTCCCATGAAGGTGCATAATTAGCCGTTCGAACAACTTCCGTAAGCATTTCTCGCGGTACTGGTTGGTCAGTAAACAACCGAGTAGAATGCCGCTGATAATAAGGGACAATCGAATTCACTGAAAAACATCCTTTCAATAAGAGACTAAGCATCGTCACAGGTCAATCGTTTCCTGTGTTTCGTTAATGGTATAATGACTGACACATCGCCACAATACTGCACTTTTTGTCACTAGTATCGAAAGGAGCCGTCTTTAAATGCCAGCTTGCACATCGGCCACTGCAAAAAAATGTCCGGCAACCCAGCTACTACAAGCCATCTCCGGCAAATGGAAAGCAATCATTCTGTACCGCTTCACGCAACAAGCTCAGTGGCATTTCGGTGAACTAAACGCCAGCATCCCACCTTGTTCAACTCGCATGCTAGCTCGCCAACTCGCGGCACTGTGCACTGATGGCCTAATTCAAAAAGAGGTTCTCTCGCAAGAACCTCTGACTACTGTTTATCGGTTGACAGCTCGTGGTGAAACGGTGAAGCCGGTTATTGAGGGGATGGCGGAATGGATAAAGTTTTAGTACAACAGTCGCGCTCATCAACTCTGTTTTACTTTCTTTTCACGTAAATACTGCATTACCTTTCGCGAATCTGTCTTCTTATCAGCTAACAGTTTCATAAAATTGGCATCGCCAAAAACTGGCGGTGTTTTTATCAATTACCGAGGCCTTACTTCAGCTGGAATTGGCGATTCGAATTGCTTACCCGCAAAATGCTCTTCAAAGTCTTTTTTGGCATCTTCTACCAGATCTGGATTAGTCAGTGCATCATATGCTGTCAATGCAAAGACTTTGCCGCCCAACAATAAGCCTTTATGGGCCACACTCGAGATGCCATTTGAGACCCATTGCCATGTATGCGGCGATGTTCCTTGGGGTTCAAAACCATTCGTAAATTGAGCCGTGGGAACAACCTGGCTGACATCGCCTACATCTGTGGATCCAGCCGTTTCGTCAGTAAATTCTAACGGTAGCTTATGCAAAGCAATGCCGGCTTCTGCTTCTTTTCTTACCTGTTCCTCGGTCCAGTCTGGGAAAGAATGTTTGGCGCGGTTATATAAATTTTGCTTACTTGCCTCGGAAACCGTGTCGGAAAGCTTCTTTTCAAAGGCCATTTCCTCATCAGTCAGCTCTAAAGGTCCAACAATGTCAAGGTTCTTGTCAATGGCTCGGGTTAATGGTTTATTTGCAACAAAGTCAGAACATCCTGCATCGAACTCTTTAGTGAGCTTTGTCTCTGTCATTAACGCAGCCCCTTCTGCAATCTTGTTAACTCTGGCAAAAATGGCTTTTGCCTGATCAACGTGAGGCGCACGGATGAAGTAATACAGTTTTGCACTTGGTTGAACAACATTGGCGGACTCGCCACCGGCATCAATGAACGCATAATGAATTCTGGCCGGATCAATGATGTGTTCGCGTAAAAATTGAACACCGACATTCATGAGTTCGGCAGCATCTAAAGCGCTACGTCCCATTTCCGGTGCCGCCGCAGCATGCGCCGGTGTGCCAGAAAATTCGTAGTAACACTGTAGAACGGCAAGACTGCTGCTGCCCCATCCTGACATGGAGTCCATCGGGTGATTGGCCAACGCTAGATCAAGGTCATTAAAGATACCATCCCTGGCCATAAAGGCTTTACCATAACCACTTTCTTCAGCCGGACAGCCGAATAATTTAATCGTGCCAGGAAAGTGCTCTTCTTCCATTAAGGTTTTAATGGCCACCACTCCGGCAAGTGCAGCAGTTCCCAACACGTTATGCCCACATCCGTGACCGTTGCCGCCCGCAACAAGCGGTTTGTGTTCAACCTCACCTGCCACTTGACTCAGATTCCCCAATGCATCATATTCTGCCAACATACCGATGACAGGTTTACCTGAACCCCAAGTCGCCTCAAAAGCATAGTCCATGTCAGCAATGCCCTTTTTGATCGTGAAACCTTCTTTTTCCAAGATCTCATAGTACGGTTGAACTGACTTTTCAACTGCAAACCTAGTTTCTGGTGTGCTCCAAATCTGATCGGAAGCTTTGATAAATTCATCTTTTTTCTCTTCAACAATTTGCATCAACCGTTCTTTAGCATCCATTTTTCTGTTCCTCCTAATTTGCTTTATGCTTTTGTTTTAACCGCAATAACTGTCATACCGCACAGCAGGCTCATCACTGCCATAAAGAAGAACGCTGGCACAAATGATCCTTTAGCTGCTTGTACGAGAAAACCGATCACCATCGGTGCCAAGAATCCTCCTAAGGTCCCGCCTGTATTGATAATCCCAATCGACGAGCCAATAATGCCCGCATCCATGATTTTATGCGGCCAAGTAAAGATCGCTGTAAAGGCTGTGACACTAATCATACTGATAAGCAGTAATAATACGACCGAGACATATAAGTTGCTCGACATGACGAACGCGATTAACAACGCAGCCACTATTAAGGTAGCCATTAAAATGAGTCGTTTTTCTTTATGCAAAAACAACTTGGAAAGTAATTGACCGGCAAAGATAGTCGCTATGGTTTGAAAGACAGCGTTCAAGGCTAGGATCATACCAGCCTGGCTAATAGTAAGATCAAATGTTGACGTTATATACGATGGAAGCCATGACATGTTCCCGTATAGCAAGACGTTCAGTAACAACATTGCTACAAACAAAACCAGTATATTGTGATTCTTTAACATTGCAAAAAAACTCGGCTTTTCACTTTGTTCATCCTGTTGGCTATTTGCTTGTTGGCCTTTGGGAACGAATCGCCAAACGAATAAACACGCAACTAAGAAAAGTGTTCCCATCGCAAAATACGCATAGTGCCAATTACTATCAACCAAACGTGCGCCAAGCGTAAAGGCTAAGATACCGCCAATTCCCGAGGTCGAAAGGATCAATGATTGCACAAAAGTCCGCCGCTCCTTTGGAAAGTTTTCCGCGATGGCTTTTGAGCAACTCGGAGGATAACCGCCATGCCCTAGTCCTGCACAGAAGCGGACGAAAATGAAAAATAACAAGCCGTTTGCCACCCCAAATAGAAAGGAAAAGCTGGCGATAATAAGCAACGAGGTCATGAGAACCCGCTTTGAACCGAAACGATCAGCCAACCATCCACTAGGAATTTGCATCAATGAATAACCGAGGAAAAACATCGACATCATCAAACCAGTCTGACCGGAATTGAAGTGAAACTCTGAAGCTATTGGAATAATCGCCGTTGAGATCATGCTCTTGTCCATATAAACCATCGAGTAGCCCGCCATCAGTGACGTGATGAGCATTGCTTCTGATGATCGAGACGTTTTACCAATAACCGTCGCCATGTTGTCACCCACCTTTAAAGAATTTTGATCATGTTTCCATTTTAAGTGGACACCTCTAAACGAGTAGGATATTGTTCGTCTTTATAAAGCGCTTACATACGTCTATTATCAACCTCTTAAATTTTCTGCTAGAATTGTCGGACAATTTTTGCACCGACTTTATGCCGATTAAAATTCAAGAAAAATGCCCCTATCCAGAACACGGACAGGGGCGATTCAAGGTCAGTATCTATTTAATCCATCACCGGACTAACATGGTAAATCTGAATACTATTAAACGATTGTGTGGCCGCCAAAGTTAGCTTCCCGTCTGTCGCCTCAACAAGCTTAATCTTTAATCTCGGCTGCGTGATCGTCTCCAGGTACTTAATGTCTCTTTCCGAATAACTTGTCATCGCACCGACTTTAAGCCATTGATTATAGATGCCACCACAGTCCTTATCCAGTAATTCGCTGACAACTCGATACCGCGAAGATGCCAATCCCAAAAGTTGCAGCTGTAAATTCTGAGATTGATACTGCATCAGACTATCACTGATAGACATGCGCGGGTCAACATACGTCGGGTTTGAGAATAGGAGCGCATAATCTTCACCATTTCGAAAACAACTAAAGTAGGGTGAACTATAAAGACACTCGCCGATCAGAGAGTTAAGCATCCTGATAACAAAATAAACCGGCCGCCGAATAGTCCCATACAGAAATAACGATAGACAATCATCCGTGGCAGTGGGTATGACGCTAGCCCGACTGGAAATACTTAGCCAAAAACTGATATTATCAAGGCCAGTATTTTGTCGCAAAATTTCTTTGATCAGTGCAGCTCTAAAGAAAGTCCCGACCGTTACCTCGTCACTACCAGCTAAGGTATTCCAGTCATCTAGGGCCAACTCAGGTGCATATGCTTGATTGGGTGCGAGTCTTGCTCGAATCGCTTCAAGTTGCGACCCGAGTCCGGCTAGATCTGCTTTGATTTCATGCCGAAGAAATAGGTAATCACAAGATAAGTAAACAAAACGATTCCCAAGTGTGTGAACCGTGACGTCCTTACCTTGTTTGACGTTTCGTTCAGTAACATGAACGCCAATCCGATGCCAGGCCGCATGATGGATAAAATAATCAATTACCGTCTGAACATTCGGGTCATCGCTACACAAACAGTCATACTCAAACTCAATAATCCATTTGCGCACAACACTTTTTCCAAATGCCCGGACGATGGCATCAAAACGCGCCACAATGTCTTCCGGACTCTGATGCGCCACGATGTTCGTTGACACTCTAATAATTGGTAGCGCGCCAAAGGCAAGAATCGTATGAAATGCAGTGATTAATTCCTTGTCAGCAGTCACGACCGAGCTATAATTTGGGCTGATGTTAACCTTATCAAGGTCAAACACCCTGATGTAGGCAATGACGACTTCTTTTGTCAGCATCCTCAACTGCGCAACGCATTCTTGCTGGTTAAGATTCAATACATTGCCGACATTGATGGCATAAGTTACCGCTTTTCGCTGCAGCGGTTTAACTGACTGTACTTCTAGGACTTTCTGCTGGAACTTTGCTGGTTGTAAGGATGCTAAATCGTCGTCAGCAAGTTTCCCAGCTAAACGACTGAGCGCTTCATCACGCCCCAATGTTGTAACCTGAGACCCGCTATGCATCGGCAACATTTTGGTGGTCGCAAATGCTCGGCGAAATTTCTGTGGTGACATGCCATATTGTTTTTGAAAATTACGTGCCATTGTCCGCGGCTGACTAAAGCCATTGTCAATGCCTACTTGAGTGATGCTTTTATCCGTGTACTTTAGATCCTGTTCAATATGATGCAGCCGGATTGCATTGAGATAATGGTTAAAATTAAGTTGGGTTGTCTCCTTAAATCGCTTGGATAGATAACTGTATGAGACATGCATATCGCTGGCCAATGACGCCAAATTGACATCTTCCGCATATTCGGACTCCAGTTTTGCAATCACGCGATTCACTAACTGATCTGTTCCAGCATTGCTTCTGGTTTTCTCGTGCCAAAGATAATGCGAACGTAAATAGCTTATTAGCGCCAACCCTCTTGCGATAATCGCCGCATCATCAACATCTTCGAAAAGACTCGTGATCATGATACGATGCAACAACTGCCGACATTCATCAATACTGTCAGTCGTCTGGTCAGCAGAAGAACTAGGAAAATTCCAAAATCGCTGTTTTCTGATTCCCGGCAAGATATCATCCAAATGGACCGCATTGAAAATAATAGCGAGTACTAGCGCTGGCTTCACAGAATGCATCGAGAATCGCTCATTGGGATTCAGAATTAAAAAATCATTCTTGGTCAGCTCGTAATTAGACTGAAAGACATTCGCTTTAGCCGCCCCCTCCAAAAGCAAATAAATTCGCCAATCATGGGTTATTGTCTCTTCCCTGACGATTTCTTGAATGTCGACATGCACAATTCGGTTCATCCTCGTGGTTACATGAATACCCCGCCACAACTCAATTTAAGTTGATCTTGAGCATCACGTTCTCCTTTCGTGTTTTAAAGCGCTGAAAAATTTCTGCCTTATCCCTAGTGACCCATCAATACACAAAACAATCACTGAATAGCCATGCTCAGTCAATTTTCCGCGGATTTAATTTACCACTCGAAATCGCTTTTCTAAAAGCAGATGGGGTCATTCGGCGTGCCTTCACAAACGCTTTTGAAAACTGCGAATAACTGGTAAACCCTACTTTGATGGCAATGTCGCCAATTGCATCATTCGTATTTCGTAATAGTTCAATGGCCTGGTTAATCCGCAATTGCATGAGGTAACTCTTGGGTGAAACACCAAGATTTCGCATAAAGATCCGATACAGATACGTACGTTCAACTTTCACTCGCTCGGCAACATCATCTATTCGCAACGTACTATCTGCATACTCTCTTTTAAGAATTTCCACTGCTTCCAAAGCGTATTGCTGATTAGGCAAGACCCCTAGCCGTGTTTCCTGCTGGTAATCATCCACCAATGCGCTAACAATCTCATAGAACTTGCCCAATGCGCCATACAAGTGATCGCGGCTAAAATAATCGTAGGCTTCTGCAAATAAGTCGTCCATTTGATGAATATCCTGGTGCTGGTAAATAAAGTTGGTCTTGCCTAGCCCAGCGTCATTAAAGACAGCCGCGGCACCGGGTCCTCTGACGCCAATCCATCGATAACTCCACGGATTGCCAACTAATGGATAGTAATTGTTGTCCGTATGAGGCGGAATCAAAAAGCCTTGTCCTCGTGACAACTGATGAATTTCATTGTTAATAAAAAATAGTCCCTCACCTTGCAAAACAAAATGAAGTAAATAGTAATCAAGCTGTTCATATTGATACGGTGCTCGCGGATGAACATCTTCATAACCCACTTCAAATACCGAAAGCTCAGGACAAACAATGCGATCTGTTCTCAGCCACTTGTTTTCTTTAAACATAATTAGATCCCGTTTCTTTCTGTAGCGCTTACATACCTACAGCTTAACACGCAATCAAATTAAAAAGGTTCATTTTCCAAGGTTTCAAATTTACTTTCTAAAGCCACTTCCTTCAGCTACAAAAAAGCAGCCACACGAGCCTCGTTGCTAGACTTGTCATGGCTGCTTCATCAAATATGACTAACTCAAGATTGAATGATAACGCCATTCAACCTTGAGTTTCTATTTATCCATGTATCAACAAGCCAAGTTGTCAGCCAACTCCGCTTAGCCACGCTGATCATGATGCGAAGCCAAATCAATTTGATCAAGCGGGATTAGTTTAGTCTTGTGCTTCACTTTGTAATAAACGAACAAAATGAGAAAAATTGGTATCGACATATATGAAATTAGTAGTTTACCCCATTGGAAATCAGCTAATGAACTCATGTCTTGTCCGACAATCACAATCAGACTCATCATAATCGCCAGAATAGGGCCAACTGGAAACCACTTAGCATGATATCGAAGCTCCTTCACCGAATGTCCTTGTTTAACGAAAGCACGCCGAAATCGTAAATGCGACACGGCAATACCCAACCAAGCTAAGAAACCGGTTAGTCCTGATGCGGCAACTAGTAGCTGATAAACACTCGGCCCCATAATGCTAGTCAAAAAGGTCAGTGCACCAATCACCGTCGTCAAAAGCAGCGCCGCAATTGGGACACCGCGGCCATTTGTTTTCTGAAAAATACGGGGTGCAAATCCAGAACTCCCCATGGCCCATAGCATGCGCGTTGATGCATACATGCCAGAGTTTGCCGATGAAAGCACCGAAGTCAAGATGACGGCATTCATCAGACTGGCTGCTCCGGCCATACCGATGCGATTAAATACTAGCGTAAATGGAGAAACGGCAACATTTTTGAACGAGCCGCTCAACAAGTTAGGATTAGTGTACGGAATAATCGCAGCAATGACGGCAATTGATAAGATATAGAACAACAAGATCCGCCAAAAAACCTGTTTAATTGCTTTGGGAATGCTCGTCTCTGGCGTCTCGCTTTCCCCGGCTGTAATGCCAATCAATTCTGTTCCTTGAAAAGAAAAACCAGCGACAACAAACACCGACAATGTAGCAGGTAACCCACCCACAAACGGCGCATCACCCAACGTATAGTTTTTCAACCCAATCGGCGTCGCTGTTTCACCCATGATACCGACAATGGTCAACAAACCAACACCGAGAAAAACAATGACGGTGATCACCTTCACCAATGACAGCCAGTACTCCGTTTCGGCAAACGACTTAGCTGAAATCAAATTAATCACAAAGATAAGACTTAAAAACGTTACCGAAATGAGCCACCCAGGTACGTTTGGCACCCAAAAGTGCATGACAATAGCGGTTGTCGAAACATCAACAGCCAATGTAATTGCCCAGTTAAGCCAGTAATTCCATCCCAAAGCAAAGCCAAGTGCTGGGTCAACGAAGCGACTAGCATATTCTGAAAACGAACCAGAAACCGGTGCATAGGTTGCCATCTCACCAAGACTTGTCATTAGGAAAAAGACCATTAGTCCAATGCCAATGTAAGCGGCAATAGCGCCACCGGGACCCGCAGTTGCGATGGCACTACCGCTTGCGACGAACAGGCCTGTGCCAATACTGCCACCAAGGGCGATCATAGACAAATGTCGTGTTTTTAAAACTCGTTTGACTTGTGTAGATGCTATTTGCGCCAATGTAGACTCCTTTTACGCACATAAACCACCTCCTATTCTGAGGTGGTCATGTACATTACGTATTCCAAACGTCAAGAGCAGTCTGCGGTGCTACGTGCGTGTCGGCTGATCGTTTATCACGCCCGAGTTTCCCGATCAGAGTTGTCTTTAATGAACAACTGGTTTAGCCTTTGCGAGTCGCTCGCGTTTTTCGTAACGATCCCAGTAAATCCAAGCGACCCCCATAAAGATAACAACTCCGAGAACGTTATATAGCAGCGTTCCAATTGGACTTGCTGTTCCTTTTGGTAAATGTCCCGCCAATTCTTCAGCGATCAAGTGTGGATCCGGAACGGTTGACATGAAGAAGACAAAGAGGAAAACACATAAGAGGAAGATGCCTGCTGTCAACCCCATCGTCCGATTGCCGAAGCGGAAATCACGTGGCATATCATCTTTCTTCCAGCGTAAACCAATATATGCAATTAGCAGAAATAGAACTGGCAGTAAAGAAGTTGCCGCGGTCATGTTGATCAGTGTCTCTAAGAAACTATCGAGATTACCAATCCCTAGTGCTGGCACAATCATGAGTAAAGTCACAACCACACCCTGAACCAGAAGGGCATTTGTTGGATTGCCTTCATCATTGGTCTTAACCAACCATTTACCAAAGACACCTTCAGGAATTTCTGAGAAGAAGACTTTAACCGGCGCGGCTGTCCACAATGCCAACGAGCCTAAACTACCCACAAAGAGAATCAAGCCTACAAGTCGGACCATCACGTTACCAGGAATATTGAAATGCGTTCCTAGGATTTTGAAAATATCAAAGATCCCGTTTGAGAAGTTGCCCGCCAAAACTGACTTAGGAACCACAAACCCAACAGCAATAGCACCGAGAACATACATCAGGCCAACGACAAGGGTGGAAATAATCATGGTACGCACAAATGTCTTATTGCCACCCTTCGTATCCTTAATGTAGACGCCAATACTTTCGCCACCACCAACAGCTTGTAATATCCACGCCATTGTCATGAAGAATGTCCAGTTAAAGGTGGGTGTGATTGCCTTCATGCTAAAATCTTGTGCTGGTTTTTCACCCATCCCCATCACAACGATAAAGGCAAGGACAACGAAGATAACCCCCATTAAGAGTCGCGCAGTACCGGCAAAATTCGTCACAGTTGAGATCCAAGAGACCCCTTTGATGCAGACCCAGGTCGCCAACCAAAATAACACGATCGAGAGAACCGAGATAATCTTGGTACCCATCGCGCCACCAAACACATTATGGCCGAGCAAAGCATACGAACCATAAATTAATGTGTTTGGTAACAATGAAACAAAGAAGAACAAGTTAACGAAAAAGTATGACCAAGCGCCCAGAAAGGCAAACTTACTTCCCAACACACTTTCCAGCCAGCTATGAACTCCTGATTCTTTGTCGGAGTTAGCCGATGCAAACTCAGCAATCATTAAAATAAACGGCAAAAAGTAAAAGAGACTCCCGAAGATGTAGCCCGGAATCGTTGCCAAGCCAATTTGAATACTATTGTTGACGATACTTGGAAAAGCAAACACCGCCGAGAATGTCATTAACATCAATGCGGCAGACCCCAGTCGTTGTCGCGATTTATCCTCTGACATCGTAGAACACTTCCTTCCTTGAAACTCCTCCACTAGTTGATCTTGAAGTTAAACCCGAGCTCAAAATCATCAAACTTGCAGCGATGACGCTTTAATTGATTTTGGCCGCACGAGTTCGTGCCAAGCCCGTTTTGCCGGAAATCAAGATATAGATTGAGCTCATCTGATTTCTTCAAATCAATGGTGTGTTTTGCGGCCTCCAAAGTTTCGTCCGCATAGTTTGACACACTGAAGTTCAATGGCTTCATCATCGTCAAGGTTAATTGATCCTGACCATTCATCAGTGCTAATCGATCAGTGTCCATATGATTACCGTTTTCTTGCGGTTTTACATAATTGACAAAGAGGTCATCAACCCGACTCGTAAAATGACTGTAGTAGGCAGCTTGATGAGAGTCACTATAGTTTTCAGTTGGTCCCAGTCCGTCATAGGCAACTTGCTGGAAATCTTTTGGCAACGTCATCTTTACTCCGATTCGCGGTAGCATCTCTGGTGCCATGTCACGTTTGCCACTTGCCTTACCAATCACATCAAGATCAAAGCTTCCATCCTGATGTAATGTATAGCGTTGTGTGATTTGGTAATACCAGCCACTATTGGTCGTGCCCACTTGCTTGACTAGATTAACGACATAATCGCCGTTAGTTTGCGGCTGTGATTGGACTTCACGGGTACTTTCATGCCATAGATTCAGGAAATATTTGTTGTAATAGTCATCTAGCAAATACATGTCGTTGTCGATAGGAGCGCGCCAGAAGTTCATCTTGATGCCATCATGAATCAGGACACGACCATCATGTGTCAATGTGAAGGTACCTTTAATCTTGTCAAACCGGTATGCATTCGCACCGCCTTTGATTTCGATTGTCGTTTTATTTTCGCTTGCTTGTAGTGCCACGATTGTCTGATGGTTCAATTGGCGTTTTGGCCGCTGCAAGGTCATGACAGATTGAGAAAGTACTGTTCCAGCATTCGCCCAGGCAGTCTTGTTTTTGAGATGCGTAACCAAATGAAGGTTATAAATGACACTAGAGTCAAACTTCGGCAACTCGAGATTAAGTTTCACGGTCTGTTGGTGACCCGGCAAAATAGTTGGGATATCAAGTTTGCCCTCAGCAATCACTTGACCATTTGCTTCAAGTTCATAACCAAAATCAAAGTAATCAGAATTTAGAAAGTCCAGTCGATTAATCACCGTAACCGTTTGCGTTGGCAGATCACGAACAAGGATCTGGAACGGTTCGAACGTCTTCTTGACCTCGGTTAAAGCCGTAGACGGATTGCCATCTGGGCGGATCAACCCATCTATACAAAAGTTTCCGTTATTAGGCTGATCGCCAAAGTCACCACCATAACGATAGTAGGTTTGACCATCCTTTTGCGATGCTACCCCTTGATCAAACCATTCCCAGATGAATCCACCTTGCAGTTGTTCATGTCCGTAGAAGAGATCCTGGTATTCCTTCAAGTTGCCAGGCCCATTGCCCATAGAGTGTGCATATTCGCATAAGATATGGGGTTTCTGCGTTTTACGTAATACATCTGCCATTGTCATCTTAGTATCGTGTTCCAACCACGTGTACATTGTTGAATAAACGTCGCTGACTTCAGCTTCAAAATCACCTTCGTAATGGACGAGTCGCGTTGGATCCTCTCGCTTACAATATGCAGCCATCGCCCGAAAATTATCGCCAAAGTCTGATTCATTGCCTAACGACCACATGATAATGGAAGGATGATTCTTATCGCGTTGCAAAGTCCGCCGCATCCGATCTACATATGCAGTCTTCCAGCGTGGATCATCGGTAATCCAATCATAGCGTTCAGTCAACTCAAAGCCGTGACATTCCAAATCTGTTTCATCAATGACATACATACCAAGTTCATCGCACAGGTCGTAGAAATACGGTGCTTTAGGGTAGTGAGAGGTTCGAATCGCATTGATATTGTTTTGTTTCATCAGGCTGATGTTCTTAACAAAATCATTCCGCGTCATCACTCGGCCCTTGGTAGCGCTGTAATCATGCATGTTGACGCCTTTAAACTTGATTGCTTTGCCATTGACCAAGAACGTCTTGCCATTCAACTCAATTTGGCGGAACCCGACCCGCTGACGAACCACTTCAAGCGGCTCATTATCTTGCAACACTGTCATCGTTAAATCATAAAGATTAGGCGCTTCAGCAGACCACGCCTGAATGTCGTCCAGCGTGACATCCAAAGAAGCATCGGCAGAAAGAACTTGGTCAATCAATTTAGCTCCATCTTTAGCTAGTTCATAATGGATCTTTAACGTCTCAGTGCCGGACACTGTCGGTGTGACGACTAGTTCACCAGCACGATAATCCTTCAATAAATAGGTTCGTACCTGCACATCATATAACCCGTTTTGTGGTCGCGAATACAAACTCACATCACGGAACAAGCCGCTTAACCACCACATATCCTGGTCTTCAAGATACGTACCATCAGACCATTGAACCACTTCAACGGCAATTGTATTAACACCTTGTTTTAATGCCTGCGTGACATCAAACTCACTTGGCAAACGGGCACCTTTGCTATAGCCGATGAACTCACCGTTAAGGTACAACTTAAAAGCCGAATCTGCCCCATCGAAGCCAATGATGTATTGTTCGTTATCAACTACCTCATCCACCGTAAAGGTTCGCCGATACAACCCAGTTGGATTTTCACTCGGTACAAAGGGCGGATTGATTGGGAAGTTATACCACAGATCAGAATAATGCATCTTGCCATAACCTTGCAGCTGCCAATTGCTAGGTACAGGAATTTGATCCCAATCCTGATCATCAAAGTCGCTGTTCATGAAATTTTCCGGCGCATATTCCGGCGCATCCAAGAACTTAAACTGCCAAGTCCCATTTAATAACTGATAATTCCGCGGTTGACTATCCTCGCCTGGGAAGAATGTCTGAAAATGGCTACGAGGAACCATCCGATTGATGTCGGTTAGTTCAGGTTGTTCCCACAATTTTGCTGTTGTCATGTTGCTCCTCCTAATAAATACGTTTTGCTTGCAAGTACCGGTTAACTCGCTATTTTTGTTTGCGCTTTCATAATACGGGCAAACCAACTCATAAAGGTAACGCTTTGTTGCTAAAAAATGTCGTTATGTTGTTTTTTGTGGTTATTTATTCAGTTAAAAAATCACCTAGAGTTTGCACTCGTATCCACAATTCATTTTTAAATTGGCATTTATCACTGATATTTCTTTGAGATAATTCCAACAACATTTGTACATAAAAAAACGATGACATCAAAGACTGCCATCGTTTTTTCTTGGTAAATTAAACTGATTGCTTTCTGCAGGCGTTCGTGAAATTCTGGAAACTTTAATGGGAAAGGCCAGATCATCAACCTGCGACTAAATCGGCAAAATATTGTTGAATCGTCTCTGCAATCTCCCTCCGATAAGGTAGTCTCATCGTGGCCTCGCTTGCACTCAAGTAAATATCACGAAATACCCGTTCCGGTGCAAAGTGATAGCCTACCGTTCCTGAAACATCTGTGCCAGCCCATGAATACTGCGGCATGAAACAAATACCTTGACCCGTGCGAACAAGGCCAAGAATCGTTTGCCGATCGCCAGTCACAAAACTAGGACGAACCGTTACCCCTGCTTGGTGCAACATAGAAGTCATCTGCTCACGTAACGGGTTCGCTTCCGTCAAGATTAACGGCCACTTGACTATCTCTTCTGGGCGCACCTCTTTGTTGTTTGCATTGTCATACGTCTCGGGAAACCGCACTAAGATTTCTTCTTTTAAAAGATGAAAATTACGATTATTAAAAATTGGCTTTGTTGTAAATTCAAAATCGTAGTGACTTAAACGATCCTGTTCAAAGCCATTTTGCATGAGGTGAATCTTGACCATTGGCAGTTTTGCATCAAGTTTTCCGAGCAAGCCAGGTAAAACAGCGGTCGAACTTTCAAACCGCAACGTCACTTGATTTGAATTGATTTCGCTAAATCGGTGTAGGTCTCTTACAGCATGATTCACCTCATTCAAACCAGCCCGAACTTGAGCAGCAAAACGACAACCGGCATCGTTGAGTGCTAGTGAATGCCCGTTACGGGTGAACAATGGCACACCGAGCTCGGCTTCTAATTCATGAATACTGCGGCTTAGGCTGGGTTGACTCACATTTAGCGTTCGTGCCGACCTTGAGATGTTCTGCGTGACCGCGACATTGAGAAAGTAATTAAGTTGCAGTAATCGCATATTACCGACCTCCTATATCAAAACTGTTATGGTGTATGACTAATATTGTATTTCCTTTTTAAATGAGAATGCAATAAGATGACGTCATTAAGTTCTTATTTAGGAGGCGACCGACATGCAACTTATCACTTCGCCAGTTAACGCGCTACAAGAATTAATTGCTTGTCACAGTGTCAGCACTAACGATGAAGGCCAACATGCAGCTAGGCAAAAAATTGTAAATATATTAGAAAAAAACATCGGTGCAAAAGTAACCTTGATTCCCACCGCGGGTAAACCAGCCATCTTTGCAACAGTTGCTGGAGAACGGCCAGAAGCATTACTCTTTTACGGCCATTATGACGTCATGACGCCTGGTGATTTAGCTGCGTGGAAGAGTGATCCTTTCACTTTAACCAAGCGGGGCAATCGTTTCTTTGGCCGCGGAACCGGAGACAACAAGGGCCAACTTATCGCAACACTAACCGGCATCAGTAACTTTCTTGCCAAACAACCCAAGTTACCTTACACCATTCAGCTCTTGATTGAAGGCGAGGAAGAGCAAGGCAGCATTAATTTGCCGGAACTTGTCCGTAATCAAAAAAATAAGCTACTGAGGAACGTCAAAAAGGTCTTTGTTACAGATGGCTCAATGAATGCCAGTGGTGCTCATGTTTTGCGTCTAGGTAATCGCGGACTGTTCGGTTTGCGATTGACTTCAACGACCGCAACGCACGCGAATCATTCTGGTAACGCAGGTAATGTGATCACCAACCCAGTCAATGTGATCCATGAAGCATTAAGCCAACTATATGATTTCACGCATCAGCATGTGTTAATCCCGAGATTCTACGAGGGCGTCAACGCACCTACCGACCAAGAGCTTTCGTGGATAGACGCTTTGCCGTTTGACGCCGAGAAGATTACCAATGTTTTTGATAGTCAACTGACCACTACTGATAAACAAACCTATTATCGAAAATTGATGTATGAACCAACCTTCAATATTAACGGCATGGCCGCTGGCAACACAGGAACAGATGTTAAGACAATCATTCCTGGTTCAGCCTTTGTCAGCATTGATATGCGTCTCGTCGGAACCCAAAGTATTCCTGTTATCCAAACAGGCATCGAAAAGATTTTGGCTCCTTTTTTGAAAACAGGAAAACTGACATATGCCATCACCGGCAAAGTACCGCCAACCGTTGTTCATCCAAGTAACGTTGACTTAGCAAACTTCAAGGACGCGGCCCAAGCCTCACAGGTCAGACTCGTCATTGAACCGGTGATGCCCGGAACCGATCCCAATTATGTGTGGACAGATATTCTTCATGTGCCAGTGTTCACCGTTCCACTGGCAAACTTTGATCAAAACAACCACGCAGCTAACGAGAATATTACCGAGGAGGCTTTTTTCAGTAGTATTCACTTCATTGAGTCACTCATTACCACTTACGAGAAAAGAGGAAACTGAATGGAATATACGCAATCAGCAGTAAAGACGCATCGTGGAACCATCACCTTCATCATGGTCTACATCGGCTATATTATTTGTTTCATCGACCGTTCCGCTATCAGTATTGCGCTATCTTACATTGGTCAAGATCTTCACTTAAGTACAGCAACCCTCGGCGTTGTCGCTAGTGCCTTCTTCTTCTCATATGCATTCATGCAGATTCCAGGAGGTTGGTTGACTGATAAATTCGGCACTTATCGCACCATTATCGTTGCAATCACCATGTGGTCTCTCTTCACCATCCTAACTGGCTTTGCATGGTCATTAGCTTCCCTGATTATCATTCGGATACTTTTTGGCATAGGCGAAGGAACCTATCCTTCTGCCAGTCTTAAACAGATTAGTGAGACCATGCCTTACAACAAAAGAGCCTCTGCCACTTCAGCCACAATCTCATCGAATTATGTTGGTGCAGCGATTGCGCCTGTTGTGATTGCCCCAGTCATTGCATATGCTGGCTGGCGCACCGCTTTCCACCTAATGGGCTTGCTCGGCATCGTCTTCATCGTTGTTTATGCCATCATTCTGCGTCCAAGAAAGCAAGCGAGGTTAAAAGCATCAGGTCACGCGACGCAAAAACGCGTCCCATGGAAAACCGTTTTAACCAATGGTGTGTTATGGCAATTCTTCCTGATCGTCTTTGGCCTCAGCTCTGTCACAAAGGGGCTTGATTCCTGGATGCCGACTTACTTATTAGCAGCACGTCATATTAACTTAGCCGGCATTTCTTGGCTCGTACCCCTACCGTCCTTAGCTGCAGGTGCCGGCTCATTGATTTCGGGATACATCATGGCACGGTTTTTCAAAGGCAAAGAGAAATTGTTTATTGGCGTTGCAAGCTTGCTCGCAACAGGATTGATGTTCGGCATGTACAAATCTACTGCATTGCCGGTAGTCATTATCTTTGAAATCTTAACCTATTTCTGCAAATCCATTGCTTTCGCCGGTACTTTTGCACTATTTGCAGAACTTGTCAGTAAAAAGGCTTACGGCTCCAGTGTGGGCATCGTTAACTTTGGCGGCCAACTATCCGGTTTTCTTGCCCCCATCATCATCGGTATTTTGGTCCAAGTTTCCGGCGGCTCATACGCTGCAGCATTTTTGTTCTTAGTCTTTACAGCAGGTGTTGCCTTCATTGCAGCACTAACGCTCAATCCGGCAAAGTTAAGCAAGATGCGCGCAAAAGCTGTCGCTGCACCCGAGGAGGATTAACATCATGAAAATTATTTCTGCTACGTTACGTCAAGTTGATATTCCTTTACGCCATCCTTTTGAAACCAGTTTTACACGAATGACCGCCAAAAAGACGATGATTCTTGAGCTGACCGATGAAAGCGGCACAAAAGGTTACGGTGAAGTTTCCGCTTTCGATATTCCATTTTATAATGAGGAATTTCGCGCCGGTGCTTGGGAATTACTTCTTAATATTATGCTGCCGATGATTCTTAACGTTGATATTCCCCATCCAAATGATATGTATCCACTGGTAGCAGGAATTCGCCGCAACAACATGTCTAAATCAGCCATCAATTGCGCACTTTGGGATATTTTTGCCAAGCAAGCTAATCTGCCGCTCGCTACTGCACTTGGTGGTGACAAGCAAAAAGTCGAAACCGGCGTCTCAATTGGCGTTCAAGCCTCACCGCAAGCACTCGTTAAAGTTGTGAATGGCTACATTGAACAAGGATACCGCCGCATTAAATGCAAAATAAAGCCAGGTAAAGATTACGACTATCTCGCAGCTGTGCGTAAGGCATTCCCAAATGTCATGCTGATGGGCGATGCCAACTCCGCATATCGCCGAGCAGATTTCGCCGCGCTTAAACGCCTCGACGATCTCAACCTTATTATGATTGAACAACCGCTTGAACCCGGCGACTTACTTGACCATGCTGACCTACAAAAGCTGATTAAAACCCCTGTCTGCCTTGACGAGAGTGTGACGAGCTTAGACGATACACGCAAAATGATTCGTTTAGGCAGCGGTAAAATCATCAACATCAAAGTAGCACGGGTTGGTGGCTTGACGGTTGCAAAGCAAATCCAAGCATTGGCCACTCAAAACGGAATCCAATGTTGGTGCGGCGGCATGTTAGATTCTGGTGTTGCCCGTGCGGAAAATGTTGCAATCGCCACATTGCCTGGCTATACCTTGCCAAACGATATCGCAGCCTCGACACGTTACTATGACCGAGATATTATCACACCACTGATCACGCTAAACGGTACTTATGTGGATGTTCCAACGAAACCCGGCATGGGTGTTGCAATTGATCAAGAGAATTTGAATGACTTCACCATTGCTACTAAGACTTTAACGGCAAAGGCTACCGCGCATGTGTAGACTTGTCGTTCGGGTTACTGTGTGTACGTGATTAGTTAAATTCCAGAGCCTGTATATGTTCATCTGCACATACAGGCTCTGGAATTATCTTGAGAAAAAGACGAATAAAAAAGCCGCGGCATCCTCCACTGGTATGCTGCGGCTTTTAGTTGCATCGTTCTGTGTGCCACTATTAAGTTGGTACTACATTCGGCCGTTGTGTGTTCACGCGCAACGACCTTTTTATTGTGTTGCGTATCGTTTTTTCTGAGATTGCCAGCCGTTTGCATTTGGATCAAGAAGTAAAATGCAGGCATCCCCGCGCCAAATAACGCGATGACTGCCTGCACTATTATTGATAAAGTTCAGAAGTGCTGTCCTAAGCTCGGTTAAGCGTTATCCTCTTAGCTTTCGCATTCTGATACTCTCTCAGTAGTCTTTTAAACATAGGGCTTTCCGAAGAAGTCTTAGTATAGTGGCTAATTGCCGCTGCAACCCCTTCTTTATCAATAAAGTGTTGTAGTTCAACTGCTTGCTTATCAGCAGGATCACGAAAAAGCAAGGCATAAGCGGCACCGCGAAGAAGATGACGATTACTTAAGCCAAGATCTTCACATTCATTAGCAGGTCCCATAATTCGATCATTTGGTGCAAGTTTACGAATTGGCTCTCGACCAACACGAGTCACCGGATCTGATAAACCAGGCGTCATCATTCTCTTAAAAAACATTGTATCCATGTACGTTTGTAAAGATTTCTTGGAAAAATGATATTTCATCTCAAGTGCAGCCGCCGATTCTTCCATAGCAGCTTTGACTTGACTTAAAAGCGACTCATCATGTAACGCCTCTTGAACAGTCTGATAACCATATGCTTGTCCGAGGTAAGCACTGATTGCATGACCGCAATTAATGAGATAGATCTTGCGCTGCAAATACATTTCTAAATTCTCAACATATTCTGCCCCTTCGATTGGTTTGTTGTCAGGATTTGAAAGTCTTTCTTTTTCAATTACCAGCTCATATGCATCACCGACCTCAATGCCATTCTGACCATTGTGATGGCCTTCAAAAACGACTCGATCAACCGCTGTGTTAGGATAAACCGCCGCTCTATTTAGTTGTTCACTAGTAATCTCTCCGGAATCAAGCATACTTTTCACCAAAATGTCAGTCCCCATAATGGCATTCTCGCATGCCATAACTGTCATCTTAGGCAGATGTTTTTCTAACCGCGTCTTCAAACCTCTTGCGATTAACGGAGCAACTTTGGGTAAGTTGCTTGCCATGACTGATGTGGTCAATACATCAGCATGTGTGATTGCCTCAACGACTCCATCAGGATTGTGAATGGAAGAAACAGCATCCACATTGTCAATCACCTGTTCTTGATAATCGTGATCAATCAGAAATAGTCGATACTGTTTCTCTTCTTTCAGCTGTGCCACTGTCTTTTCAACAACATCTGCAAAGACAATGTGATAGCCGCTTTGGTGAAGCAAATCACCGATGAAACCTAACCCTATTTTACCCGCACCAAAATGTATTGCGGTTGCCATAATATCCATCCTCTCAAAAGATAACTCTTATTAGTCTTCACTAAGTTTTAAAATACTGAAAACCGTTCTTTTATCCTTAGCCTCGCGAAGTTTTTGAATATTGTTATCTTTTGTCAAAGCTTCCGCTATTTGACCAAGGAGCCTAACATGTTCTTCTCCCTTGCCAGCAACACCAACTAAGAGGTAGGCCGTGTTCCCATCAAAGTCAACACCGTTCGGAACCTGCACAAAACAGATTCCCGAATGTACGATGGATTCAGACTTGGTTAACCCGTGCGGCATAGCAACGCCATCGCCAAGATAAACTGATAAATCTTCCTCACGAGCAAACATTTCCTGCTTGTAAAAGGGCTTTACATAACCGCCTTTTATCAGGATATCAGCACATGCAGAGATTGCCTCATTCTTATCTTGGAAGCTTGCTCCTAAAACAATGTTCTCGGCAGGAAAAAGTGGCTTTTCAAGTGGTTTCTCCGCAACTTGTTTCTTTAGCAAAGCTTCTTCGATCACTACTTCTTGCGTTGTAGGATCGCTAGTATCACCCACCATTGACCTTATCTGATCAATAATATGTTGATATTCTGTCCGATCCATAAAGTTCTTAACTGTTAAAATTGGTAAGCTGCCTTTACTCATCATTTCTGCCCGTGGCTCTAAATTTTCATTGGTCACAATTAGGTCTGCTTTACTAGCTTCAGCCCCGATATCCGCAACCGCCATATGGTCCACTTCTGGTGATAAGCCGACCTTTTTCAGTTCAGCACTTAATATTGAAGCCCCCATTGCCGATGAACCCATACCGGCATCACAAGCAAAAATGATTCGATTGAGATGACGCAATTGTTTTTTTGGTATTATGGCCGTTCCATCGTCCTCTTCAGCCGTTTGAAGTTCTTCAGAAACAGCTGGCACGGCAGGACCTGCAGTGGCAACAGCAGCCGTGTCAAAACTTGAAAGCATCTTACTAGCATTGGGTTGCCGAACAAACTTAAGGATTAATCCTGTCACAGCAAACGAAACTGCTAACGCGCCAAAATAAGCAATCGAATTAACTATCAAACTACTCTTAGGCGTCATCATGTAAAACGCAAACACTGATCCCGGAGATGGTGGCCCTACAGTGCCTCCGCCAAAGAGTGAAAGTACGGTTAGTGAAAAGATATTGCCAGCCATAGGCCCAAGAATGGTCAGCGGCATCATTAAGCAATAAGGGAAAACGACTTCAGCAATCCCCCCAAAGAACATGATCACAGCTGCACCAGGAGCCGTCTTCTTCGCAATGCCTGTTCCAAACTTTGCAAACGCTAAGGCTGTCCCAACCCAAATTGCCCCATTAGCTTCAACCAAGAATAAAATCGACTTACCCGCTTCAGCTGCTTGCTGCAGCCCAAGTGGTACCATGATGCCATGATTAATAGCATTATTTAAGAATAGAATCTGCGCTGGCTGCACAAACAAACTGGTTAAAGGAATTAAATCACGTTTGGTCATGAAATTAACGCCAGCGGACAAGAAGTTCTGAATGCCTGTAATAATAGGAGCAATGGCCAAGAAACCTAAGATAACAAGAACAAACCCAAGAATGCCTAGCGAAAAATTATCCACCAGCATTTCCATGCCAGGTTTAATTTTGCCTTTAACGAGTTCATCAAATCTCTTTAATAAAATTGCGCCAATTGGTCCCATAATCATGCCGCCAACTAGCATCGTAACACTGGAACCAACAATGACGCCAAGTGTTGCAAATGCGCCAATGACCCCACCTCGACGTCCATAAATGTTTGCACCTGCCGTGTAACCAATAAGTGCAGGAAGCAAATAGGTCAGAATTGGTCCGACCAGTTCATTCAAATGCTTGTTTGGCATCCATCCCGTTGGAATAAATAGTGCAGTTAATAATCCCCAGCCAATGAATACACCAATATTTGGCATAACCATTGCACTAAGTGTTGCCCCAAATTTCTGGACTTTCGCTTGCGCTACCTTTAGGTCCATAATGATCCCTCTTTCTTAACGCTCCGCTCGTGTGCTTATCATCATGATGGGTGGTGACCTATTCCAAATTAGCGTGGCGAGGGAACATTGTATCTGTGGTCTCGCCAGTTAATTTCATTAGTTCCAAAATAATGGCGTCATAAGTTAACCAACTCAACTGTTCAAATAAAGTGCCCATTGGCTGCACAGAGTGAGCAGTGTCTGCTGTTCCAGTTTCATTTTTGGGCGTTTCACCTGGAATGGTAATGATCGCATCGGCCAAACTGCCGATTTTAGCTGTTGGATAAATTGTCACCGTGGCCAATTTAGCGCCCACCCCTTTTGCCTTCTTAGCATCAACCACCAAGCTGCCCGTTGAACCGGAACCAGAGCCAATCACAAGTAAGTCGCCTTCTCCAATTGATGGTGTCGTGGTTTCCCCCACAAAATATGCGTGTAATCCCAAGTGCATGAGCCGCATGGCAAAACCACGGCCTGCAAAGCCTGAGCGTCCAGCGCCTCCGATGAAAATCCGTTTTGCGTGGAAAGCCATCTTGGCGACAGTTTCGACTTGGATGTCATCAATCATTGGTGCATATTGATCCAGCTCACTGATAATTGTCTTCAAACTTTTTGCTTCCATGATCGCCCCTCCTTGTTAAGCGCTTACATTTTTATGCAAATGAATTTTGTCGGCCAAGGCCTTCGCGGTTGCGACAGGGTCGTCGGCATGATTCACACCGCCACCAACAATAATGATGTCTGCGCCAAGTGTCTGATACTGGTCAACAGTGCTGACCTTAATGCCACCGGCGACTGACAGTTGTGATTGCTTGCTCAGTTGTTTTACTTGCTTCAATGCATGTAATGGCGTCTGCCCCACCGCTTGCTCATCTACGCCAACATGGACGCTGATGCTGTCGACCCCGACCTTCTCAAGCTCCTTGATGCGGGTGTTTAAATCAGGCACGCAGATCGTATCAACAAAGACTTGCTTGCCATTCTTTTTCGCAGCGGCGAGACAAGCTTTAATCGTCAGGATGTCTGTCACACCTAGAACTGTGCAGTAGTCCGCGCCAGCTTTAAAGGTGAGTTCAGCTTCATACTCCCCAGCATCCATAATTTTGGTATCGGCCAGGATCTCTTTTTCTGGAAAGTAGCGCCTAAATTCACGAACCGCGCGCATCCCCTCCTGGATAATAAACGGAGAGCCTATTTCAAAAATATCTACATAGTCTCGAACTTTTTCTGCTAAAACCAAAGCATCTACTAGCGAAATATCATCTAATGCCAGTTGCAACTTCATAAAAATTCTCCTCCCCAAAGCTTATATTACTTTTGACAAGTTCAGTATAGCTGCAAAATGTGTAGGTTGCAACATTTAATGTTTAAACTTGCACATTATTTGTTAACTAATCAACAGACCATGGCGTTATCATGTCGCTTTTGCTACAATCAAAAGCGAGAAGGTGATTAAGTATGGCAAGACTAAGTGCCGCCGACAGACAAAAAAAGCTCGTTGATCTGATCTCGCATCAAGGGACAATGAAGATCACTGAGTTAGCAGCTTACTTCAATGTATCTCGTGAAACAATTCGACGCGATTTGCAGGAACTTGATGATTCTGGTGCCGTCAAGAAATGGTACGGTGCAGTCATGCCTGTTCAGGATTTCAATATTCCGCCGGTTGAACAAAGAATGGCCAGTTTTCACGAACAAAAACTAGCCATCTGCAAAAAAGCGCTATCCTATGTTTCTCAGCGCTCAACTATTTTTATTGACGCTGGCAGTACAGCGCTGACCTTCGCAAGTCTATTAAAAGAAAAGGCTGGCCACACGATCATCACAAACTCAATGCCTGTTGTGAATGAACTCGTGACCAGCCAAAATCATCTCATCAGTGTGGGCGGCTCAGTCGATCCTTTGACATTTGCAACAATGGGTACACAAACACTTGGCTTTATCGAAAAAATCCGGATGGATATGGCCTTTCTCGGCACGTCTGGCTTTGCTGAGCACAATGGTCCAAGTTCAAACAGTCTTGACGATGTCGAAATTAAACACAAGATCATCCAAAATAGTCGCCTGAACTTCGTCTTAACGGACAGTTCAAAAGCAAACTCCTCATCACTTTCTCAGTATGCAAATTGGCATGATATTGATTACTTAATCACTGATAAAAGCTTGCCTGCCAAAATCAAAGATCAGCTGATCGTGCAAACAGAAGTTGTCACTGTCTAAAGTTTAATTAAAACGAGGAGGTGTTAATCTGTGCGCTGCATTCTCTTTGACATGGATGGGACGTTGATTAACTCCGAGGCGAAATACTATGCCATCTGGGACCAGTTACTAGCCGACAACGGTTACCACCTCACTGTTAACTTTTATCGCCATATTCTCGGTATGCCAATGGGCAGCATTCGGCAAACTTTCACAGACCATTATGGTAAGGCATTCCCGTTCGATGCACTCTTTGAGTCCTTTTTAAAGAATAGAACAGCGCTAGTTCAACACGGCGATTTTGAACTCATCCCAGGTGCACACGCCTTCCTCGAAGCTTGCGGCCACCATCAAATCAGTTGTGGCTTGGTCACTTCCTCCTATCGAGAAGAAACACAGGTGATTTTAGAAAGGCTCGGTCTGGCTGGTTATTTTCAATTCGCCTTATTCGGCGACGAGACGCAGCATGGCAAGCCTGATCCCGAAATCTATCTGAAGGCCATCGCCAAATCAGGTTTCCCACCGGGGGCAATTGTTGCCTTTGAGGATTCCAAGAACGGCATTTTATCCGCTAGAAACGCAGGATTAGCAGTTTACCGAATTGAAAATCCAGTCCCGATTGATGCTGATATCCTCAACTTGGTCGCAGCGTCTTTTAACAATTACGATGAAGCCCTTGATTTTTTTCATTTAGATAAAAAACACCTGCAATAGTTCGGTCATAGTATCCTCTCAATTTGGCTATCAACACCTCACACGCCTCGCTGTTACCTCTGCATGACACATTCCAAAAGTCTGTTTTGGATGCTCGTTATTAGCATTTATCAAATTTCATAGAAAAAATAATACACCAAAAGTTTATCAATATTATGACGTAAAGACGCAAGGAATGAGCGCTTCTCAACAAGAATGAAAGATAAAGTATAACACTCGTTGTCCTACGAAAGGTCGTCACTCCGGGAGCGACTCTGATAAACTGAAGCCAGCAGAGAAGGATAATGAGCGGTGGTACCTGATTCGGAAAGCAGGTGGTGCCTATGGGACTAGTTCCTATAACCCACACATTGAAGAGAAAGGTATCATGTTTTGCCGGTGATCGCTATCATCACAACGATCACAGCCTGTATAGGTTCATTGGTATTGCTGATCATCGTGTTCACACGATTGATCAAAGCGATGACCAAGCTGCTTCTAGCAGTTCACGAACTTGTGCAAGCGCTCGAAGCATTTCGAGAAAAATAGGCAAACTAAAAGCCGCGCTTCCTTCACCTGGGTTTCGCGGCTTTTAGTTGCCTAATCCTGCGTGCCACTGTTTATTAGCTGGCTCTGCAAGGACATTTGTCCGGCCGTTGTGTTGGCGCACAACGGCTTTTTGCAGTCTCTAGTATAGCATGCTCCGCTAGAAAGTGGCTAGTTGCGTCCGTCAATTGATGGAAAAAATCACTCACTTTTTGGCAGCCTTCCTCGTGCCATGCTTAAGATAACGAACCTTCTTCTCATAGTCGTTAACAACCGCGCGGACGTTTTGCTGCCCTTTCCAGCCCGAATACCCGAACATCAACATGCCCAGTGCACCCAATACCAAGAGCACGATGCCCACGATGTTTAACCACAAGGTCTTGCTATGGAAGAAGTAGATCAGAACAATGCCAATGCCACTAAGAATGGTACAAAGTTGAAACCAATAGCCTAGATTTTTTAACATATGCTTCTGATAGGCAACTTCTTCTTCGTATCCTTTAGTCATTTCATCAATTGTCATTTTGATTTCCTTCCTCCATATGCGTCTGCGGCCTAGTATGACAAGCCAGGATTGAAGAACCCAAGTAGGACACCCACAAGTGAAACAACAACGAGTAATAACATAGTCCAGATAGCTGAAACATGTTTCTTCGCCATCAACCACCAGCAGAAGAAAGTCACAAGCACTGTCAGCAAACCAGGATAGATGCTGTTCAGCTTATCTTGTAGATTCAAGAAGACTTTGCCATCAGCACCGCGTAACTTGAGCGAGGTTGTGACGTTAACCCATGATGCCAGAACACCGCCGACAACCATGCTGCCAACGATCCCGATGGCACGACGAACGGCTGTACCTTGTTTGCCCACTAAGAAACTAACTGCCTGATCACCGAAACGATAACCACGGAAGTAAAGAAACCGTTGACCAAAGTATGCCATCAGTACCCAAGCAACAATGTAGAAGATTGCCCCGACTGGTGAACCGCCAGTTGACATACCGAGGGAAATTCCTAAGAGAATGGGAATTAACGTCCCATCAATCAATGAATCACCAATACCAGCGATTGGGCCCATCAGACCAGCACGCATATCGTTAATCGTTTCGCCGTCAATTTCTTTACCATTCGCACGTGCCTGCTCCATGCTGGCCGTAATCCCAACAATCACCGTTCCAAGCATTGGGTTGGTATTGAAGAACGCCGTGTATGCATGAATGGCTTTTACCTGATCATCGTGTTTCGGATAAAGTTTTCTGAGAATTGGCAGCATTGAAGCCATATACCCAAAAGTCTGCATATGTTCTTGGGAGAAACAAGTCAACGCACCCCAGAACCAACGATGAAATGACTTTGTCAGTGTTTTATGATCAAGCTTTTTCATATCATTTGTCGTTTCCATGATCAAATGTCCTCCTCATCATCGTCATCATCACTTGGTCCGTCTGCTGGTGCGGCAGCACCTTTAGAAGGCGTATTGTTAGAGCCAGACATCTCAATTTCATAAATAATAACTGCAAACAGTAACGATACAACTGTGACTGAAACCAAGTTTAAGTGTAATGAAGCTGCAAGTGTGAACCCCACAAGGAACGGGATAAAATCAGCTGCACGACCAACAATTTGTCGAAGTAAAATCGCAATCCCGACACATGGTAGCATTCCGCCTACCGTAAACAAAGTCTTCATGGCAATACCATCCATCGGTAACGCAGTCCGCAACGCTGTAACCGCGGTGGCACCGTAATAAGTGAGCAACATCGTAGGTAAAAACGAAAAGATCGCATGCGAGATCCATGGCCAACCAAAATTAACAGCGGTCAATTTGTCAAGCTTGCCATTATGAACATCCTTCCAACCAAATGATTGCCAAACTAGGTTCATCATTGCAACGGCGTAGAACAAAACAGTCCCAACAGTTCCAACCAAGGTACCAATTGACTTAGCCATGTTAGCTGCGCCGCTACCAAGTGGATTCAATCCCTGTGAAGAAATCGCCACCATCGCCAAGGGAATCCCAATATAAGAAATAGCACGAACATCTGCAGAAACAGTACCACCCGGGGTAACCAACGCAATATAAACCAGCTGCATTGCAACCCCGCAGGCGATCCCTAACTGAAGATTACCAAGAATAAGACCACAGACAAGGCCTCCGACTAACGGACGGCCGATGGTGTAATTACCAACGGCTTGACCAGCCATACAGGAGTTGGAACATAAGCAGGCGAACAATCCTAGAATAGCTGCTTGAACCCAACTAATTGTCATTTTTCTTACCTTCCTTTTAAGTGAATGCGATTCAGCGCGTTACAACTCAACCCATCAATAACCAAACCGTGACTTAAACTTATCCCAACTACCAATTCGCTGATCTGGCAAAAGCGCAAATTCAATCTTATAACCAGCCTTCTCAATGGCCTCGAAAGCCTTGCCTTCTTCTGGCGTGAAAGATTGATTATCTCCCAACTTAATGGCATTTTCTCGGTCATTACCTGGACCGACAACAACGGTTTTGATGTCCCCCGGTTTAAAATTCATATCAACCAAAATCTCTTTCATATCCTGAGGACTCTTGGTAATGAGAAAATACTTAGTGGCTGAGCTTAAAACCTTATCTTTCACCTTGTTGAAATGATCCAGCGTCCAAACAAAGGTCTTCTTGTCTGAGGCTGCCATATAGGCTTCCTTCAGGATCGGATTGTTTGCTGCCTTATCATTCACCGCGATAATGCCATCCATTGGATATTCCTTGCCCCAGCGCACTGTGATTAACCCGTGAATCATCCGATCATCAATACGTACAAATGAAATTGCCATGTTCACTCACTCCCTCTATATCTAGCTATTACATACCCGTTTAGTTGTTTGGCTATATTTCTTCTTCATCAGAATCATCTGATATATTCATCCGGAATTCTTTAATTGAGGTAGCAGCTTCCGATAGTGCTTTTTCCTTTAGAGCTGAAGTGGTAAGACTGTCCTTACCCATGAGGACCGTCAACGCCATTGGAAAATTCATACCACCAAGCACGAGTGCATCTCGCAGTTTGCCGTGATCGTTTAAGATATTGCACACCGTTGTTAATGGACTACCGCCGACAATATCGGCCAAGACCACAAAATTTGAATCGGCTGGTAAGGCATTGAGTGTGGCTTCAAATCGAACTCCGAATGTGGAAGCGGACTCATCCGGTTTTAGGCCAACAGCAATTACGGAACGAATTGCATCGTTGCCTGCAAACATACCCAAAGTTTGTTTTAAGCCGCTTGAAAAATCACCATGACTGACAAGAAGCAAATATTTCATTTCAGACCATCCCTTTATCAAGACTAAAAAATGTGGATTGCTTTTGAAAGGTAACAATCGTCGGACGATAGAAGGCTAATGGACGCCTTCGTACAACGTTGTCAGTCCCTCCGCACACAAGTCTCCCTCCTCCCCTTTTAGTCATTTAATTTAGTTAATCGTCAAATCTGGACGTAAGTAACGTTAACGCTTACAATGATTATGTTAAACAGATCACTAAGAAAAGTCACTAGTATCTTGTGCTTAATTTTCGTCAATAGTGCTTAAGGGAGTGGTTTCTTTGAATGCAATCGACAAGCTTTACGTAGCTATTGTGCGGCAATTTCCAAACGAACGGATCACGACAAATCAAGCTGCCGAAGCCGTGGGGCTAACTCGTGGCGTGACGAGTAGTTATTTATCCAAGTTGGAAAGAGCGGGCAAGCTGCTTAAAACTGGTAGCAGACCCGTTTATTGGCAAGTTAAACACGAGCACTCTGCCTTCGACGATTTAATCGGTGTCCATGGTAGCTTAAGCACTAATATTCAACGCGCTATTGAGGCAATTGTTTATCCGAGTCATGGCTTACCCATCTTTATCACGGGGCCGGCGGGAAGTGGCAAACTCCCCTTTGCACAAGCCATCTTTCACGAAGCAATTCGCCGTCACACGCTTGAGAAATCAGCAATATTTTCAGTAGTAGATTGTGCCAATTACAAAGATTCATCCAGTGCCTTTCGGAGGAATCTGCAAGACGAAATTGACAAATTTTCTAATAATGGCATTCAAAAATCCGGTTATCTGTATATCAAAAACCTTCAAATGCTGCGTGCAGCTGACCAACATTTTCTATTTGCCCGAACCCCGGAGCAACAAACGACTGGTATTCGCTACATTTATTCTGCAACGAGTAATATTTTCAATACTGCCCGAATTTGGTTTAAAAGTGCGGCAGTTCAAATCAAGTTAACCGCTTTTAATGAGCGTCCCTTGGATGAACGCATTACATTTGCCGCCATGTATTTACAGCAGCAAGCGGACCAAATCGGGAAAGACATCTTAGTTTCGCCAAAAATACTCCTTGCGTTGGCTAACTTTAAAAATGCCAACAATTTGACTGCACTTAATAATCGGGTTCAGTTACTTTGTGCAGAAGCCTATGCCCAGACGCCTGAGCAATCGCAGCTGACTCTAGGAGGACCTTCAACAGCTGCCATCTTAGTGACGACTAAACAGCAAGATCTACGAAATCGCATTACCTCACTCATTACGAGTGCCTTACAACTCGGCCCAACAATTGATGCTCTCATAGAAAAGGTGACTGATTCGCTTTCAAATGGCGAACCTATCACCGAACAAAATTTTCTAGTCATCAAACTACTTAATCAACTTGATGCAGTAGCTAGTGATACGCTGCTTATGGCATTTGCCCAAGCAATTCAAGAGGCACTAAAGAAAACGATTTCGCATCGTTATGGCGTGTTCTTTCCCAAAGATGATAATTTCTGGCGCCAAGCCGCGCTGTCTTTTTCATTGGCAAGTATTTGCCGCGACAATCTTCCGAGCCCAAAAACAGGCAAAAAAATGCAACAGGAAATCAAACGCCGCTATCCGCGCAGTTACTACCTCTTTCGTTACTTCTTGGAAAAGTTCAATCCGCAATACATCAATAGCACCTACTACTATCTTCCCTTCTTTTTGCTAATGATGTCTACGAGCAGCGCTGTGGAGTCAGTGCATTATAATGCCATTCTCTTAGCCCACGGAAAAAGTACGGCTTCAAGTATCCAGCAAGTCGTCAATACACTTTGCGGTAATTATATTTTCGAAGCATTTGATATGCCGATCGATGTCTCACTCGAACAAATTAACGCCTACGTGCAGGAATATTTGTCTAACCAAAGCTCCTCCGCCAAAGGAAATATTGTCTTATTTGATATGGGTTCTCTGCGACAAATGTTTAGAGAAATCAAGAAAGTCTCCGACCAAGAACTTATTGTGGTTAACAATGTCTCAACCGCCATGGCGCTGGATATTGGGTTAAGAATCCAGCGAAATGACCCTTTTCAGACCATTGCTGAAGCAAGTGAGGGTTACGGTGTCACCACAGAAGCGCAATATTATGAAGGGCTCTCTAACCGAAAGAACATCATTGTTTCTTGCATGTCCGGTGTTGGGCTTTCAGAAGAATTAAAGAAGCTGATGGATGCCACACTCTCGCCACCACTTGAAGTTATTGCGGTGGATTATAAGCAACTGCATACCTTGCTGAGTAACAATGATCGCAAGTTCTTCTCGAATACGCAATTAATCTTGACGACTACCGACGTTAGCGATGATATTGGCCGTGACATTGGAATAGATATCTTTAATGTTTATAACGTCTTTGATCGAGCATCATCGCTCAAGATGCAGTCCGTGTTACGCAAAGCGGGTGAGAGTCAGGCTTCCATTGACACTTTTATTGATCGCCTAGTCCGATTCCTTTCAATTGAGGGCATCCGTGGTCGTTTGCAAATCTTGAATCCCGATATCGTGATTCAAGAGAGCCAAGCCATCGTTTCGCATTACGAAGACTTTTATAACGTAAAATTTGGGTCGCGGTTAAAGCTAAATCTTTATATGCACTTATCGCTTATGATTGAACGGATGCTCACAAGTAAACACGGATCTGAAACTGCTATCAAGCGTCCAAGCCTAACCCCACAAGAGCAAGAGTTCTTTTCTCTTTCAAGCGGTATCTTTCAGCCTGTTGAGCACAAATTTAATATCAGGATTCAAGACTACGAGATTGCGCTTCTCTATCAATTAATAAAGGACTATGTTTCTTTAGAATAGATACCTAACGTCAGCTCACAGCCACAACAAAAAAGCGTTCTCACACACCGAATTGATGATGCTGGAGAACGCTTTTGAACACTGTTTATTGACTTGATTAATCAATCTGCCGAGGGCTTAAGTCTCCATTTGAAATAGCTTTTCTAAAAGCAGATGGTGACATCCTCCGTGCTTTCATAAATGCTTTTGCAAACTGAGAATAACTGGTAAAGCCAACTTTAATGGCAATATCACCAATTGCATCATTTGTGTTCCGCAAGAGTTCGATTGCTTGATTAATGCGCAATTGCATTAAGTAACTCTTTGGCGAAACACCAAGGTTACGCATAAACACACGATAAAGATAGGTGCGCTCAACTTTGACCCGTGCTGCAACGTCATCAATCCTAAGTGAACTATCTGTATACTCGCGCTTAAGAATCTCAACTGCTTCTAGAACGTACTGCTGATTGGGTAATACGCCTAAGCGGGTTTCCTGTTGATAATCATCCACTAAGGCGCTCACGATTTCATAGAATTTGCCCAAAGCCCCATATAAGTGATCGCGACTGAAGTAATCATATGCCTCAGCAAACAGACGATCCATTTGATGAACATCTTGGTGTTGGTAAATAAAGTTGGTCTTACCTAATCTGGCCGCTTTAAAAACCGCTTCAGCACCCAGTCCCCGCACACCAATCCATCGATAACTCCAAGGATTGCCGACTAACGGATAGTAATTGTTATCTGTATATGGTGGAATTAAAAATCCTTGGCCTCGGGATAGCTGATGGATTTCATTGTTAATAAAGAACAGCCCTTCCCCTTGAAGGATAAAATGCAATAAATAGTAATCAAGCTGTTCATATTGATAGGGCGCTCTTGGGTGGACATCTTCATACCCGACTTCGAATACCGAAAGTTCAGGACACACCAGATGATCCGTTCTAAGCCATTTATTTTCTTTGAACATAATTTAAACCCATTTCTTTCTGTAGCGCTTACATAGTTACAGCTTAACACGCGACACAATCCATGGGACCCATTTTAAAAAGTTTAAAATATCGCTTTTATTAAGAAAACCTCAGGGAAATGAAGTGCCCCATAATTGTTAGACAGATACTCTAACGATTGTGGGGCATTTTTAT